>Ga0209737_10000086_pt1 | contig 80264 bp, 55 predicted proteins | sample TergutCu122P3_FD_187284 | JGI IMG/M metagenome (GOLD analysis project Ga0209737, IMG submission 187284) | Cubitermes ugandensis P3 segment gut microbial communities from Kakamega Forest, Kenya - Cu122 P3 (SPAdes) (version 2) | ecosystem: Host-associated > Arthropoda: Insects > Digestive system... | reverse complement strand
GAATTTCTCAATATAAATTTCGTCATTGCCAAAAGCCCCCATGGCCTCGTTTTTGGCGGTTGTCCATGCGGATTGAATTTCCGCGGGGGAGTCCACCTTGCGCATGCCCTTGCCGCCGCCGCCACCCGCAGCTTTCAACATGACGGGGTAGCCGATTTTGTCGGAATAGGCTTTGGCCTCCTCAAAGGAAGCAAAAGGCTCCGTGGAACCCGGGACAACAGGGACACCGGCCTTCACCATATGGGTGCGTGCGCGTGTCTTGTTGCCCATGGTGTCCATGGCCTGGGCGGAGGGGCCGATGAAACAGATGCCTGCCTTTTCCACGGCGCGGACGAATTCGGGGTTTTCTGACAAGAAACCATAGCCGGGGTGAATGGCATCGGCCCCGGATTTTTTTGCTGCTTCGATTATTTTCTCCTGGACTAAATAGCTTTCCCGCGAGGGCGCCGGCCCCACGCAATAAGCTTGGTCGGCCAAGCGCACAACGTGCAGGGCCGAACGGTCTGCTTCCGAATAAACTGCCACCGTCGCAATGCCCAATTCCCGGCACGTGCGCATTACGCGCATGGCAATTTCACCTCGATTGGCGACAAGAACCTTTTTTATACGAGACATGCCCCCTGCTTATCTCAAGAGTGTTTTCTTGTGTGGCAAAATGCCAAAAAAATGCATTGCGTTTTGAAGGTACGACAACGAACACTTTGAAAGCGCGACAAACGACACGAAAATAAAATAAGAATTGGAAGTGGGAGAATATTTTGGACTAGTGTCTGGCGCCTTTGTTTTGAGTCCGAGTGGAGGCCCGTGTTGAGGTTCCCTTTGCCAAAGCCACTGTATATTGAAGCCATATTGCTTGCATGAGAAGTGAAATGCTTGCAGCCTAAGCGGCATGACTTCTCAAGCTGTACATTTGAAAGACTACCGTCCCTCGGCTTGGAAAACGCCGAACATAGAGTTGCGCTTTGAGTTGGGCCTTCAGGAAACGCTGGTGCAAGCGCGGCTGCACATGGAGCGCCTCTGGGAGGAGCCCTTGGTGCTGGAGGGAGGCGACAACGTGGAGTTGTTGGAGCTTTGTTGCAATGGGCAAAAACTAGGAGAAGAAGCCTTCCACCTAGAGGGGGGCAAACTCCGCCTTCTTGCTCCTTTGGAAAAATGTGTACTTGAAATAAAGACGCGCCTTCGCCCTCAGGAAAACACCGCCCTCGAAGGGCTTTATGCCTCCAATGGCCGGCTGTTGACGCAATGCGAAGCCCAGGGCTTTCGGCGAATAACCTTTGCTTTGGACAGGCCCGACGTGCTTTCGCGTTTTAAAACCACCTTGGTTGCGGACGCTGCGCAGTTTCCGGTGCTGCTTTCCAACGGAAACCTCATTGAGGAAGGGCGCTCCGGAAACCAGCATTGGGCCGTGTGGGAAGACCCCTTCCCCAAGCCGACTTATTTGTTTGCTTTGGTGGCAGGGGACTTGGCTTTGCTGGAGGACGTTTTTGTGACGCGCTCCGGCCGCCGCGTCGCCCTGCGCTTTTTCTCAGAGCCCCAAGACGTTGGCCGCCTCTCCCATGCCATGGAGGCACTCAAGCGCGCTTTGCGCTGGGACGAGGAGCGGTTTGGCCTGGAATATGACTTGGAGCAATACACCGTAGTGGCGGTTTCAGACTTTAATATGGGGGCGATGGAGAACAAGGGGCTGAATGTTTTTAATACGCAATGCGTATTGGCGGACAAAGAGGTGGCAACGGATGCGGACTTCCACATGGTGGAAAGCGTCATTGCGCATGAGTGCTTCCACAACTGGACAGGCAACCGGGTAACCTTGAGGGACTGGTTTCAACTTTCGCTGAAGGAGGGGCTGACCATTTTTAGGGACCAGGAATTTTCGGCGGACATGCACTCCAAAACGGAGCAGCGGATTTATGACGTACGCCACCTCAAGGCGGCGCAATTTGCCGAAGACGCAGGCCCCCTCTCCCACCCGGTGCGCCCGGAGAGTTATGCTGAAATTAACAATTTCTACACCACGACGGTTTACCAAAAAGGCGCAGAGTTGGTGCGCATGTTGGAAACCCTCTTGGGCCGGGAGAAGTTTGATGCGGCCCTCAAACTCTACCTGCAACGCCACGACGGACAAGCCGCCACCTGCGAGGACTTTTTGGCCGCCATGGAGGAGGTGAAGGGAGAAAAGCTTCCGCAGTTTATGAATTGGTATACGCAGAGGGGAACGCCCACGGTGCTGGTGGAAGAGCATTTTGACGCGAAGGCGAAGACGCTGACTTTGGAGTTGGAGCAGAAGCTGCCTTTCGAGGAAGCAGGCGAAGAGGCCAAGCCCCTGCACATTCCTTTGCGCATGGCCCTGTTGGACGAGCAAGGGGAGGCCTTCCCCTTGCAGATGGATTTGGCAGCACATTCCCCGAAGGAGAGGGTTTTGGAGTTGAAGGAGAAGCGGCAGCGTTTTTGTTTTTCCAACATTCCAAGGAAGCCGGTTTTGTCAGCGCTGCGGGGGTTTTCCGCCCCGGTGCTGCTGAAGGTGAAAGGCGAAAGCGAAGGCGAGGCGTTGGCGCGCTTAAGTTTTCTGGCACAAAAAGACAGCGACGCGTTTAACCGCTGGGAAGCCACAGAGCGCATTGCCGTTGCCGCCGTGCTTGAAGAAATGCAAGGAGGTGCCTCCAGCGAGTTTTTGGAAGTGTTGGAGGGCGTTTTCGAGGGTGTTTTGAAGAGCGGGACTTTGGATGTGGCCATGCGCCAGTTGCTGGTGAGTTTGCCCTCAGAGTTGGTGCTGGGTGCTGCGCTGCTTCCCATTGACGCGCCGGCCCTCCGCCGAGCGCGCGAGAGTTTGCGCAAGAAGCTGGCGCAGAGGCTTTTGCCGCTGTGGGCCAAAAACGTCGAGGCCTTTGCAAGCAAGGAGCCCTTCCAATTTAGCGGCGCGCACGCAGCGCGGCGCAGTTTTTATAACACCTGCTTAAGCTATGCTGTGCTGGGAGAGCACCCCGACGCCCCAGCATGGACATGGGAGAGGTGGCAAAGCGCCGACAATTTGACGGATGCATTGGCGGCGCTTCGCCTTATTGAGGCAAGCCCCTGGAAGGGGCGAGAGGAAGCCTTGGAAGAATTTTTGAAGCGCAACCAGCAGGAGGACTTGGTGGTCAACAAGTGGTTTGCCCTGCAGGCAACTTCTCTGCGGGAAGATACGCTTGAGCGCGTGCAGCAATTGTTTGTGCACCCGGCCTTCCGCATGCACAACCCCAACCGCGTCCGCGCTTTGCTGGGCGCCTTCGCCCACCAAAACCCCGGCTGCTTCCACATGCCCGACGGCAAAGCCTACACCTTTTTGGTGGACTGCATTTTGGAGTTGGACGCCAAAAACCCCCAAATGTCCTCCCGCCTCGCCAGTGCGCTGGCCCGCTTTCGCCAGCACGTTTCCCCGCAAAAAGAAGCCATGCAAGCGCAACTGGAGCGCATGGCCCAGGCCCCCAAACTCTCGCCTGACTTGTCTGAAGTGATAAGCCGTAGCCTGGGGGCCACCCCGGCTTGAGGCCTTAGCGCCTGTGAGGAGGCGGCCTATGGGGAGGCCTATGGGGAGGAGGCCACGGCCGGTACCAAGGAGAGAAAGCGCGGGGGTGCATAGGCAGATAATAGGGCGAATAAAAGTGCAGAGAATAAAAGTGCGGGGAATAAAAAAGGTGAGGAGAGTGGCAGCGACACTCGCAAGAGGGCGCGGGGGCAGCAGCCGGCCGGGACTCAGCGGTGGAGGCACAGCCCGACAGCGACAGGGCCAGCGGCAAGGCAAGAAGCGCGTGTTGGCGAAGAGAGAGGGCTTTCATATTTCCATGTGCTTAGAGCGGTGGGCAGCCCCTGTCCCTATTGAAATATCCACTCACAAGCCCGCTCCAGACTGTAGTTGCGCAGGAGGGGAGAGCCCTGCCCTGACGGAGACTCCAGCACAAACTCGACTTGCATCCAAGCGCTCGTTTCCATGTTGCTCAAGTCGGCCTGCGTCTGCCCAGCTTGAGAGTCCCCGACCAAATGTCGCTGGGCCGAGGCCAAGCCCTCACGCGTGTCGGCAAACCGCACATAGACACGAAGCCGCGTGCCCTCCGGGACTTCTGCCTCCCAGGCGAGCTTCTTCCAGAAGGTTTGCGGCGAGCAGCCCTCTATCACCCGGCGGTAGGTGCCCTGGTTGAGTGACTGATAGCTGGCGAAGCTTAGTTTTGTATCCAAAGCCCAATAGCTTGGAAAATGACCTTCTGCAGGTTCGATGGTGGAAAGCTCTCCCGTCTCCAAATTCACACGAAAAGTTTTGTGGGGAAAAGTGTTTTGATGGCCTGTCCCCCAAAAATATTTTTCTGTGGCATCCAAAGCCAAGCCCATGGCTACATACAAATCAACTCTGATGCGTTCTCCAAGGCCGATGGGGTTGAGTTTGCAGCTGTTCGTCTCATCGTCCCACTGGAAGCGGGTTAAAACCCAGTGACCATCGGTTTTGGTGTTAGCATGGTCAAGCGAATACAGCTGGTTGTTGGAGCCAACCACGACGCCTCTGTTGCCATTTTCCCCTATGACCGGCTCCAGGCCATCACCGCCTAAGTCACAAAAATGCCATGCATTTTCTGGTTTTTCCGCATAGGGGTTGTAGACACATCCCGACAGCCACAGCCGGTCTTCAAAATCTACAGCAAAACTATAGCGGCTGTTGCATCTTTCGCCTATGGCCATGGACTCCGGCCTCCACACTGGAGTCTTGCTGAGCATTTCTCCTGTTCGGGTGTCCACCCCTTGAAGCGAAAAGTTACCTGGAGAGTACGTACCTGAAACCGAGTGAAGCAGCCACAAGTTTTGGCGGCCATCTATAACAGAGACAGAAGGCTCTAGGGGCAGCCGAATGGGGCCTCGCTTCACCTGCCCGTTTTTTGAATCCAGTTGATAGAGAGAGCTGCCGCATGTCACCCATGCATCGCCCGCAGCATCTATGGACAAAGAAACCAGCGACAGAGCATACGAACTGCAGCGAGACTCTGAGTCCTCCAACTGTGTCGTGAACAACACACAGTCATCCTCACCCACGTCGAGCACCTCTCTGGGTTCAATGGCGCCGCTGCCATCCAAGTCTGTGCTGGTGTTGAGCTTGGCGCCTCCTTTGCGCTTGACGCAAAAACGTTCGTCTCCCGCAATCTTCGTTACAGAGGGTTTGACTTCAACGGGGTTACGCCTGCCTGCGTTCATCACCCATAAATTTCCATCTGCGTCGATGGCTGTTTGAAGCGGTTGGTTGTAGACGCGCTCACCGTAGATGTTGAGGGAAGGTTCGACAGAAAGCTCAACGGAGCAATTGTTGAGCTCAGGCAGCTCCCCTTCTTTGCAAGAAAAGGGGAAGAAGCTTCGATAGCGTGCCACCTCCCTTGCTGTTTCCATGTCAAACTTGGAAACCATGCCGTTTGTTCTGTCTGGAAGCCACATGTGGCGAAAAACGTTTGGGTTTTTTGGTCCGGGCTTTTGGTCGAGGACGAGGTTTCCATGTTTGTCCAGGCCAACACCGTTGGCGATGACATCGGGGTCATCCAAACCCCACTCAAACTGATTTTCGAATGTTTTCTCCAGCGTGGTGTTGGGGTCGGTGTCTGGTCTGTCCGTGGCACCGCCGCCGCCGGTGTTCCCGGAACCCATGTTGTCCGTTGAGCAAGCCCAAAGTCCGGCGATGCACAACAGAGAAACCCACCCATACTTTTTTGAATGCATGAAAGCGCTCCCTAGAAAATCCAGCCCCATATTGCCTGTGTGTCAAAGTATCATCGCCAGGCTATCTCACAGCTCTTGTGGATGTATAGCCAGCAGCCACTGTGTGCAACTTGAGGTATGCAAGGGAGAGGCTACGGCCCCTGTCGTAGCGCCCCCAAAACCGCCTCTGAAAAGAGGTGCCCGGCCCCCCAAAAAACTTTAAGGTGTTGGCCTTCGTTTTTGAAAAAACCCCGAGGAATTTGTGAATACACCGCTGCCTGCTGCTGCTTCTTCTTCGCCCCCGCGAAAGCCGCTCCTCTTTCTTCATGCCACCGCTGGCGCCGGACATACGCGCGCGGCCCAGGCCCTCGCTGCCGCCGCCGCCAAATTTCAACTGCCAGCCCAAACGCTCGACACGCTTGAGTGCATGAGCAAAACGTTTAGACGCGTGTACGCGAAGGCCTATGTCGACTTGGTGCAGAAAATGCCGGCGCTGTGGGGCTACCTCTATGACGTGTATGACGCCAAGCGCTTTGGCTCCAAGACGCAGAAGTTTCGCCTCATGCTGGGGAAGCTGAATACGCGGAATTTTCGGCGGGCCATTGAGGAGGTGGGCCCCGCGGCTGTTGTGTGTACACACTTTTTGCCGCTGGAGTTGCTTGGCGACTGGAAGCGCAAGGGCGAGTTTCAGCTGCCGCTTGCCGGCGTTGTTACGGACATTAGCCCGCACAGTTTTTGGGTGCACCCCTGCGTGGACCGCTATTATGTCGCCAGTTGCGACAGCGAGCGGGAGTTGTTGCGAAAGGGAATTCCCGCCGAGAAAATACAAGCCACGGGCATTCCGATTGACCCTGTCTTCTCCGCTTCCTCCTCCGCCGCGAAGGCGCGCGCCGAGTTGGGCCTCCCTGAAAAGCCGACGGTGCTGATGATGTCCGGCGGCTTTGGTGTGGGCCCCGTGGCCGACATGTTGCGCTCCTTTGCGGGGCACAGGGCCAACTGCTCCCTCGTCGTCGTCGCCGGAAAAAACGCCGAGCTCAAAGCGCAGTGTGAAGACATTGCCAAAACGCTTTCCGTGGACGTCACCGTCTATGGCTTTGTCGACTTTGTGCACAAGCTTCTGGACGCCGCGGATTTTGTTGTGACGAAGCCCGGCGGACTCAGTTTGAGCGAAATTCTCGCCAAGGGAAAACCCATGGTGCTGGTGGCGCCGATTCCGGGACAGGAGCAGCGCAATTGTGAATACCTCCTCGAGCGCGGTGCGGCCACCCGCCTCTATGACTTCGCCGATGCTGCTTATTATATTTGCCGCCTCCTCGGGGACTCCTCCCGGCTGGAAGCCATGGCCCTCGCCGCCCAACGCATGGCTTGCCCTCACGCCGCCTTCGAGATTGTCCAAGACCTCATGGCGCGTTGGTTGTGAGACAGCAGGGCGTGCTTTACGGGTTGCCTGCTTACGTTCGTGAGGACGTGATAGCTGCCGGACTTGCATAAGATGATGCCATCATCGTTTCAATCTACGCACCTCGTGCGAGGTGCGACTTGCTCATGACACCTCCCAAGTTCCAATCGCCCAGTTTCAATCCACGCGCCTCGTGAGGGCGCGACTGCGATTCTGCCAGACGCGTATGCAGGTATGTTTGTTTCAATCCACGCGTCCGTCGAGACATGACAGCAGTGCAAAGAGGAGGTGGCCGTCGGCTTCCCGTTTCAATCCACGCGCTCGAAAAGAGCACGAGGCCCCCGGCTTTGTATGGCGCGCACCATCCGCATGTTTCAATCCACACGCCTCTGCAGGGTGGATGGGGTGAGAATATTGGATTGACTGCGTGAAGTCCACGTTGAGCGCCAGTCTGTGTTGGTTGCGCGGGCGATGTTAGCAAGTTGCGCTGTTGTTTCTGGCTCCCCATCTCTGCAAACGATGTTCATACACTTGGCAGAGGGAATATTTTGTCGACAAATCAAGCGCTTAAAAAACCCCGCACCAACAATGTCGGCACGGGGTTGAAAAAACATCAAGACATTCAGATATATAGTTACAGTTTCAATCCACCTTCTTTTAAAGAAAGAGCTTCATTGCAGCAGAAATCTTACATGCGCTCGCAGAAAAATGTCCACTGACTCAAGCGTTGTGTTTGTTGTATTGTCCTCAATCAAAAATATATTTACAGACGAAAAGCTTTGGCTGCCATAAAAAACACACTCTACAAACAATTCTTAGCTTCCTCGCAACGCTACCTCTAACCAAATTTTACGGGACTTTAGTTGCTGCAGCAACAGTAGCATTTGCAGCAGCTATGATTGCCGCAGCCGCACTCTCGCTTTTCTGAATACTTGGAAAACATTTGTCGAGGAAAAAATGACTTCTGCTCTGCTATCGTCGCCTTCGCTCACAGCTCCAGAGGGGGATTTATGAAGCCATATGCCGTATCTTTAGAAATTTCAGGGGCTTATGCCATGTGGACGCGCCCGGATACCGGTGATTGTCCTGTCAGTTATCCTGCGCCCACTTTTTCTGCCGTCAAAGGCATTTTTGAATCCATTTTATGGGGACCGGCGGTGGATATTGTCCCGTTCAAAACCGAAATCTGCAGGCCACTGCATTTTCATGGTTATGCCACCAATTACAACGGGCCGCTGCGAAAAAGCGGAACAGACGGCGCTTACCAATTTTTGGCGACAGTGTTGACAGATGTTTGTTACAGGCTGCATGCCTATGTTTATCCGGCCAGAAAAAAAGATGCACTGCCGGATTCCGCACGGGCATGGGACAAGAAAACCACATCGCCAGGACATGCTTATGCCGCAATTTTTGAGCGACGCCTCAAAAGCGGGAAATGGTTCACCATGCCATTTCTCGGCTGGAAGGAGTTTACCCCGTCCTACCTTGGCCCGTTCCGGGAAGACACGAAAGTCGAAACACAAATCAACATAGTGCTGCCATCCATGGCGCGGGAAGTCTTCCCAGAGGGATACTGTTCACCGTGCCGATTCACCTATGAGCAGAATGTTCGCATTGAAGATGGCATCTTGCATTATAAGTTGCAAGAAAGGGGGGCGGGGCATGATTGATGAATTGGTCAAAGCTGCTCATACAATGCAAAATGCTGGCATTTCCGCAAAAGACTGGCACCCAAAACTTAAACCGTTGCCCAAAGTCACGGCCAAAGCCCCTTGTATCCGCATTTGGCTGACCAACGATGGGCACATCTACAATCTCGAGCCACTGCCCCCCAACCGCGCCGCGCAACTTCGGAAATTTGAGCCAGACAATGGCAAGTCCCTTCCTGGGTTCAATGTCCGTCCGCTTTACCGTCTTGTGAAAGCTGATAGCAACATCAAACAAGCAAGCAAAGGCAAAGCTGGGGAAAAGCTGAAAGCAGAATGGACAAAAGAGTTCCTGGAAATGTGTGTGGATGAGCGGGCAAACGATGATTTTTGGGAGAAAACGCGAGGCAGCCTGAAGCAATGTTTTGGCAGAGTACGAGAGGATTTGGAAAAATCTTGTGGCGCTCGCCTCACCCAAGGAGAAACGCTCCAGAAGTTTTTTGAAATCATCAAAAAAATAGATGTGGAGCAGTTCCAAAAAGAATACAGCGCAAAATTACAAAGTCAGATTTTAGATGGCACATTGCCTACAGCGTTGATGTGCTATTTTGTAACTGCAGCAAAGAAGCAGAAAGAAGATTCCGATTCGCACGAACCAGTACCGAAGTTTTCCGTCTTTCTCGATATCAAAGATTATAAAGATTACCCCGTCGCGCACGAGAAAACCATTGAGCGGTTGAATGCGTTGATGAGTGGCGGAGAGCCAGAAGGCACGTCAACTCCGGAAAGCAACAATATAGACGCCTACGGTCTGGACAACACAGCGCTGGACGAAAAATTTCCTGAAGTGCTGTTGCCTGTTTTGGGTGGGGTCAAACTCCGCTCACAGGTGAAAGAGGTGCCAGCACAATCACGCTATGCTTTCTGCGAAGCGAAAACCTTCCATGTTGGAGCTGAATCGCGCAAACAAACAAAACGTGCGCTGGAATGGTTGGCCGACAGAGAGCGTGAAGGTGAAACCTATGGCATTGCTGGCGACAAAGAATTGCTGTTCGCCTACCCGCGTATTTTGCCTGATAAAAAAATTACTCTCACCAAACTGTTTGGAGCGCAGAAAGATGATGCCTACCAGAAAGAAGATAGCTTCGAACGGCTCGCTGCAAGCGTGATTGAGCAATTGAAAGGGGCGGGGAAGAAAACCGCCAATGCAGAACTGGAAATTTTCTCGCTGCGAAAGATGGATACAGCGCGAACCAAGGTTGTCTACTATCGCAACGTCACTGTGGCCTCGTTGGAACAGGCATCCGCCGCATGGCATGCGGGCTGCCAGAATATTCCACCGTTGGAAGTGTGGGACTGGAGCAAAGATAAAAACGAAAAAACAGGAAAATCATATCCGGTTCATGTGGAGGGGAAAACAGTCTTCCCCATCAAACTCTATCGCTCTTTGAATGCAGTCTGGAAACATGATGGTCAACGAGCAGACACAGGCAAAAGCAAAGTTAGAATATTCACCCCAACGGATGGTTTGCGTTTGCTGCTGGACAAGCCAAACAATGCCTTGGCCGTGCACATGCTTTCGCATTTCACGCAACACGCGCAAGGTTATTTTTTGACGCTGTGTCGTGGCACAGGGAAACACGAAATTACATCACTTCCAGACAAAGAATATTACCCCGGCATTTTGGGGTTATTGCTGTTCAACCTCGGAAACAAGAAGGAGGATTTTATGAAAGAAAGCGCGTTTCTGTTGGGGCGCTGTTTGCGGGTCTCAGACGAGATTCATCGCTTGTATTGCGAGGTAGTGCGAAAAAAGGAACTACCGCCGGAGCTATGTGGCAGCTCTCTGCTCGTCAGTATGATGGAATCTCCATCTACGACGTTAGACCAGCTTGCCATGCGCTCCGCACCCTATGTGAAATGGGCGCGAGCCTTCCGTGATGTTGAAAGAGGTGGATTGGTTCACTATTGGATGAACCATTGGTCCCTCATTGCCGACCAACTTCATGCGTTGGAATGGCCAAAACGCCTGACGCCGGAAGAGCGTGCTCAAGTTTTTCTTGGGTACCTGGCTTCCTTTCCAAAGAATGAAGGATCAACAAACGCTGATCAGACGAGTTCTGAGCACACGACCAAGCAAGGAGAAAAATGATGAGCAATGACATGAAGCGCGTGACAGGCCTGCTGATTATCGAAGCGGTGAATTCCAATCCCAACGGGAATCCAGATCAGGAAAGTGACCCTCGTGTCCGCGGCAACGGGCAAGGAGAAATTTCGCCGGTCTCATTCAAACGCAAACTGCGCGATTTGATGGAACTAACGCAAGGGCCAGTGTTTCAGACTGTAACCCAAAAACTTTCGAATGTGCCAACTGGCTACCAATTCGGAATTTTAGAATCGCGTGGGCGTGACCGACAAGCGATTTCCAAAGAAATGGGTGACAAAGAAAAGTATGTTGAGGAGAAATATCTGCAAAGTGAGTTTGTCAAAAAATATTGGGATGCACGTCTTTTTGGCAACACATTCCTCGAAGATGGCGGTGCCAAAGGCTACATCAAGACTGGCATTGCCCAATTTGGCATGGGGCTTTCCATTTCTCAGGTCATCATCCAGCGGCACACAAACACAAACAAGTCTGGTGTACAGGAAGGAAAATCTGCTGGTATGGCACCTTTGGCTTACCGCGTCGTGGAACATGGCGTCTACGTCATGCCATTTTTCATCAATCCCAGCTTGGCCAATAAATCTGGCTGCAAACCCTGCGATGTGGAATTGCTAAGACACCTGATTCCCTATGCCTACGAGCACACGCGTTCGGCTATCCGTCCAGACGTGCGCATCCGCCACGCATGGTGGATGGAGCACAAAGACGCGCTGGGCAGTTGCCCGGACTATCTGTTGATTGATGCCCTGACACCAAAGCGCAAAGGGGAAGACCCAATGACGCCTTCTGCTTCATGGGCAGATTATGAAGTGCCAGCGAAGTTACCCGACGAATTGAACGCAAAGGTCGATTGCGCAGATTTGATGAAGCAATGACCACTTCCTATCTTGCACGCAGCGCCACATCCGAACATGCGCTGCCCCAGAGTTACTTTGAACATGTCTGGCATGTGCTGGTGCGGGGGCGATGTTATTTACGCAAGGTGCTGCGCTATGCGCCGGGTTGGGACGCCAAAGCGGTGCTTCGTGTTTATGAACTTGCGGCGGAATTCCACGACTTTGGAAAGCTTGAGGATGAGAATCAGAAGGTGCTGGCCTTGCCTTGGAATCAGCACAAGCGGGCGAAGCGTTTGCCTGTCTCTCATGACGATGCAGGTGTGGCGTATTTGATGTCACGAGAAGCGTATCAATCCATGCTTCTGGTTTTCGCGCATCATGCGGGCCTTCCCGATTGCAACGGAGTCGAAGATTGGCGCAGCGCCAAGGTCATCAAGGTCGACAGCGCCGAAATCAAGGTCAAAGATCTCGTTAATCAGGCACTTCTAACCTATTTGAATCGGCATGAAGCAAGCGTCCGATCGAATATTGTGGCGAAAACCCTGCCAGCAGAAACACCCCTATTGGAGCCGCCTGATATTCGCGTGCTCTTTTCCTGTTTAACCCACGCTGACCACGGCGACGCTGCCCGTGCCTCGCACGAGGAACCGCAGTGGACAAAGCTGCCGAGATTGCGTGCAGCTGAACGCCTGGCGGCTTTACGGCAATATGTAGATGACTTAGCCTCTGGAGGAGATGACAGCAGCCGCAACCAGTTGCGTGCCGCTTTTTTTGCGGATTGTGCCGATGGACAGCAAGAGAGCACCATCACTTTTTGTGACGCACCGGTTGGCACCGGAAAAACGACTGCTGTAATGGCGAATTTGTTAGCCACAGCGGCACACCGAAAGCTGCGGCGAATTTTCGTTATTCTGCCATTTACCAACATCATTACGCAGTCGGTGCGTGTCTATCGCAAGGCTTTGGTACTTCCGGGTGAACGAGGCGAGGACGTGGTGGCCGAAATCCATCATCGCGCTGATTTTGAAGACATGGCCAGCCGCAAGCTCACTGCATTGTGGGACGCACCGATTGTGGTCACCACCGCTGTCGCTTTTTTTGAGACTTTGGCCTCGGCAACCCCCTCTACTTTGCGCCGCTTGCAGAACCTTCCCGGCAGTGCGGTTTTCCTTGATGAAGCTCACGCTATGCTGCCTGCGAAACTGTTGCCTCTGGCTTGGCAGTGGATTCAGCATGCAGCATCCGCGTGGTCATGCCATTGGGTATTGGCCTCCGGCTCTCTTTTCCATTTTTGGACGCTGGAAGAATTCGGCAATCCTCATACCCGGCTACCCAATATTTTGCCGGATGAACGACAAGAACAATTGCAGGGCTTTGAAAGCACGCGCATCAATTATCGCTATAACCCGGATGCCATGAGTCTTAATGAGTTGGCTGCATGGCTGGGGCACTTGGAAGGTCCTGTGATTGCCGTGCTGAATACGGTGCATACTGCTGCTGCGGCTGCAAAAGCGGCGGAGCATGTTTTTGGTGAGGGAAATGTCCTGCACCTCTCAACTTCTCTGTCGCCAAAAGATCGCGAAATCACGCTGGAACTGGTCAAGGCACGGTTGAAATACAAAGGACATACAAAATGGTGCCTGATTGCAACTTCCTGCGTCGAGGCTGGCGTAGATTTGTCATTTAGAACCGGCGTTCGTGAATGCGCTTCGCTGCTTTCTCTGCTGCAACTTGCCGGGCGTGTGAACCGCAATGCGGAATATGAAAAAGCGGATGTCTGGACGGTGACGTTGAATGCGAACGATAGCGACGTGGTGGAACATCCAGCGTTCAAAGTTTCATCGCGTATTTTGAGAGGTTATTTTGGCGACGGGAAAGAAATATCGCCAGATTTGTGTACTGACGCCATGCAACGGGAAATTCGCGAGAGCGAAGGCATCTCTGAAAAGCTGGTCAAACAGGAAGGTATTTTCGCTTTCAAAACTGTGGAAAAAGAATTCAAAGTCATCGAAGACGATGCACAAATAGTGGTGGTAGACAAAGATCTGCTTCAACGCCTTTGCAAATTTGAGAGTGTTTCGTGGCGTGAAATTCAATCCGGCAGTGTCCGTGTCCGAAAAAAAATTCTCGAAAAACTTGCCATCGAAGAATCCCGTCGATACCCCGGTGTCTGGCTGTGGAAAGCGGAATATTCACCATTTCTCGGTTACATGGAAGCCGTGCTGAAGCTGAAGAAAATAGCCGAAGATGGTTTTGCTATTATATAATAATTTTCTGCGAAATTCGACTAAGTATTGATGATGTCTGCAGAAATTTTTTGAGAATTGAGCAGTTAAAACAGCGCGTGTTTGTAATATTTTTGCAGAAAATGAGATGCAGTTGTCCGGAACTCCCGGGTTTTGCCGCTCATGTGGTGGAAGCAACCCGGATTGACGGAGAAAGGTGGTATGGCTGAGATTGATCAGGAAAAACCGAGCGTCAAGGCGCTCGAGCCACCGTTGAGCAGCGAGAACACTCCAGTGATGATTTCTGCTCTCCAGCATTACATCTATTGTCCACGCCGTTGTGCCCTGATTCACATTGAACGCATCTGGAGCGAAAACCGCTTCACCGCCGAAGGCCGCCTGTTGCACGACAAAGCCAACCAGCTGACAGTAGAAAAACGCAAGGGCGTGCGAACAGTCACCGCGATGCCGCTGGAAAACGAAGCACTGGGCATCGCTGGTGTTGCTGACGTCGTCGAGTTTCATGCCACAGCGCAGGGCGAGCAGCCATATCCCGTCGAATATAAGCGCGGCAAACCGAAAGAGCACCGTGCCGATGAAGTGCAGCTTTGCGCGCAAGCATTGTGCCTGGAGGAAATGTCAGGGAAGCCTTGCCCGGAAGGCGCGTTATATTATGGCAAAACGCGGCGTCGGCAAGTCGTTCTCTTCGACGAGCTGCTGCGTGCATTGACTCGCCAAGTCATCACTGACACGCGCGCTTTGATTGACAGTGGCAAGACACCTCCTGCCCAATATGAAGCCAAACGCTGCGACGCCTGCTCTCTTGTCGACGACTGTCAACCGAAGCTGCTGGCGCATGGGCGCAATGTCAATGCGTGGCTGCAAAAAACCCTCAGGGAATAAACATGCGCCGTCAACTCAACACGCTCTATGTCACCACGGAAGGCGCTTGGCTGCACAAGGATGGTGCCAACGTGGTGATGGAAGTGGAGAAGGAAGTCAGAACACGGGTGCCCGCACACATGTTGAAAGGGTTGGTATGCTTCGGACGTGTGCTCGTCTCACCGCCGCTGCTTGGCTATTGCGCTGAGCAGGGCATTTGCGTCAGCTACCTCACGCCAAACGGCAAATTCCTCGCACGCGTTGAAGGGCCTGTCTCTGGCAACGTGCTGTTGCGGCGTGAGCAATACCGCGCAAGTGACGACGAAACGCGCTGTTGCAACATTGTACGCAACCTGCTGGCGGGCAAAATCCACAACCAGCGCGCCGTTGTCAGCCGGGCGTTGCGCGACTATGAATTTGACGAGTCTGCCCACGCCGCTTTGCAACAAACGCAAAAGCTGCTCATGCGCACCATTGACAAGCTGCCACATGAGCCACGCCTCGACGGCTTGCGGGGGCTTGAAGGCGAAGCTGCGCAGCGTTATTTTGAAAGCTTCAATCATTTTATTCGCCACGAGCACCCGATGATGCGCTTTGGTGGACGAAGCCGCCGCCCGCCACGTGATGCTGTCAATGCGCTGCTCTCGCTTCTCTACACGCTGCTGACGCATGATTGTCGCTCGGCGCTTGAAACTGTTGGGCTTGACCCTTCAGTTGGATTTTTGCACCGCGACAGGCCAGGGCGTCCGAGCCTTGCGCTTGATTTGGCTGAAGAGTTTCGCCCGTTGTTGGGTGACCGATTGGCGTTGTCGCTGATTAACCGCAAGCAACTGAGCGAGCGCAGCTTTCGTTGTTTGGAAAACGGCGCCGTGTTGTTGGATGATGATGCAAAAAAAACCGTTTTGCAGGCTTATCAGGAGCGCAAAAAAGAAGAATTGAAGCACGCATTTTTGGATGAAAAAGTGCCCATCGGCTTGTTGCCTTATGTGCAGTCGCAACTGTTGGCCAGGCACTTGCGCGGAGACCTGGATGCTTATCCACCTTTTTTGTGGAAATGAGGCGGGACACCCATGATGGTACTGGTGAGTTATGATGTTGCCAGCGACGAAACCAGCGGTGCTCGCCGTTTGCGTCGTGTGGCGCGCGCCTGTCAGGACTATGGTCAGCGTGTGCAATATTCCGTGTTTGAAATTGAGGTGGATCCGGCGCAGTGGACGCAGTTGAGGGCCCGACTGTTGAGTGAGATTGACCCGGAACGGGACAGCCTGAGGTTTTATTTTTTGGGAAGCAACTGGAAGCGAAGAATAGAACACGTGGGGGCAAAAGCGGCACTCAATCTCAGCGGCCCTCTGGTTTTCTGACAAAAACTTTTGTGCGCGAACCCATAGCGGTCGATGAGCCCGCAAGAGGTTCGCACGTGCACAAGTGGCGGATATATTTTGGCTTCAGTCCGTCGAACAAAAAACAAACGAATAAACCATGTGCGCGTCGAACACGTTCGCAAAAACCAGTGTTTTTTGATTTTTGAATCCGTATGTTAAACTGTGTAAGGTCACGCCCTCGCGGGCGTGTGGATTGAAACTGAACAAGGCCATCGACTTTGTTCCACAGGTTAAGGTCACGCCCTCGCGGGCGTGTGGATTGAAACGGTGTTCATCCGAAGACACCCAGAGGACCATGCCGGGTCACGCCCTCGCGGGCGTGTGGATTGAAACTTGGCTCATCTTCTCCGGCTTCTTCATGCCGTCGTTGGGTCACGCCCTCGCGGGCGTGTGGATTGAAACAACCCAACCCCTATGCCGCCAATGAAATGCCCAGTCACGCCCTCGCGGGCGTGTGGATTGAAACCACATTTGTGGTACAGCACTTGCATATTTTTTAGGTCACGCCCTCGCGGGCGTGTGGATTGAAACAGGTTTTTCCAAATTCAAATAAGTTGTTAAAATTGTCACGCCCTCGCGGGCGTGTGGATTGAAACCAAGGCAGCCTCTGCTCCATGCTGTATGCCTATGTGGTCACGCCCTCGCGGGCGTGTGGATTGAAACGTGGAAAACATCGCAGCTTTGCGTGGACGTGGAGGTCACGCCCTCGCGGGCGTGTGGATTGAAACTGTTACGAGGATGTCGCATACGAGGCAGTTGGAAAAGGTCACGCCCTCGCGGGCGTGTGGATTGAAACTGTCGGCAATTCTAACGCCTCTATCAATGGTGGCGGTCACGCCCTCGCGGGCGTGTGGATTGAAACTAAAGCACCTGGGGGGAATTGTGATGGCGAGGTGGTCACGCCCTCGCGGGCGTGTGGATTGAAACATTGCAATGTTCCCTGAATGCGAATTCGGGGAACAGTCACGCCCTCGCGGGCGTGTGGATTGAAACGCATGCTCAACGAGGGGCTTGAACACGCCCCCGAGGTCACGCCCTCGCGGGCGTGTGGATTGAAACAAGGAAAAGTCTGAAAACGACGCCTCGGTTATTCGGGTCACGCCCTCGCGGGCGTGTGGATTGAAACTGGAAACCGCCACATCTCTTGTCGCTGGTCGCGGTCACGCCCTCGCGGGCGTGTGGATTGAAACTATGGTAGTTGTCCGGTGAAAACCGTCGACAACAGTCACGCCCTCGCGGGCGTGTGGATTGAAACGGCTTCTCGATATTCAAACTGCAGGCCCTTCATGGGTCACGCCCTCGCGGGCGTGTGGATTGAAACTACGTGTGCGGAGGCGGAACGTACATTGGCCGCGTCGCGCCTTGCACGGGGCGCGAGGGCGTGACGCGTCGCGTTGATGCGCTGACCGAAATCTTTTTGGTTTCAATCCACCACGCCCGCGAGGGCGTGACAGGGCAAGATTGAAACGAGCGAGTGGACCGACAGAGTTTCAATCCACACGCCCGCGAGGGCGTGACCTGCGTTCAGCGTGGCGTTCAACGGCGTTCGCAGCGTTTCAATCCACACGCCCGCGAGGGCGTGACGACAAAGCCGCGTAAAAACGAAACACAAGGCACCGGTTTCAATCCACACGCCCGCATTGAGTGCGTCCAGGAGATGAAATGATTCGATGGATAGAGCAACCAAGCCTTGTTCCCTTTCTCCAGCGCATCCCTGACAACAAAAAAAAATCCCCAACCTCAACTCACCAAAAAGATGATAGACACAACACAACAAACCGACGGCAGATGTTTTGAAACCTTGAGACGTTTGACAGTGGAAGCTGTCAAATAAACACCCTGCGCTTTTCCGCCATGTCCTCCCCTCCCATAGGGCGCTTTGCACCCAGCCCCACCGGGCCTATGCACCTGGGCAATGCCTTTGTCGCCCTGCTGTCGTGGCTTTGGGCCAAAAAACAACAGGGGCGCTGGTTGCTTCGCATTGAGGATTTGGATGGCCAGCGCTGCAAGGTGGAGCATACGGAGCTCCTCCTGGAGGACTTGCGCTTTTTGGGCCTTCCATGGGACGAGGCGCCGCTGCTCCAAAGCCAACGCCACCCCCTCTATGCCCAGGCCCTCGCCCGCCTGCAGGCCCAAGGACATTGCTTTGAGTGCCACTGCTCGCGCAAGGACATGGCCCTGTCACTGGCCCCGCATGCCGGTGAAAACCACCCCTCATGTACAGGCCGCTGTAGCCCTTCGCCACACAAGCCCACTTCGCTGCGCTTTCGCTGCACCCATGCGGACGCGCACCTGCACAACCTCTCTTTTGAAGACGCTGTGCTTGGCAGGCAACACCTCAACCTCCAAACCCACCCGAGGGATTTTGTGTTGTGGCGTGGTGGCCAATACAGCTACCAACTGGCCGTTGTGGTGGACGATGCTGCCCAGGGCGTTAGCCAAGTGTTGCGCGGTGCTGACTTGGCAGACACCACCTTTCGCCAAATGCAGCTGCAACAAGCGCTGGGCCTTGCGCCCCCGGCCTATGCCCACGTGCCTTGCGTTGAAGACAGCCGCGGCGAGCGCCTCGCCAAACGCGGCGGCGCCTTGTCCGTGGCCGCCTTGCGCGAGCGCGGCATGACGGGGCCACAGCTGGTGGGCCTTTTGGCAAAACTTGCCGGTATGGGTGACGGCCACCCCACCTCCCCCGAGGAGTTGCTGCCACATTTTTGTTTGGAGCGCCTCAAAACCCTGCGCCCTCGCGTGGACGAAAGCAGGCTTTAACCCCCTAGGAGAAGCAGCTGTAGGAAAGTGCATCCCATGCCCCTACATTTTTCAGCAAAGTTGTTCCTATGAGGGTTTCATAAAAATGAGCAAAGTTATTCACATGAGGTTTTCATAAAAAAAGGGAGTGCGCTTTCTTTGCAAAAATCAAAACGTTGTGCGTTAATGGGAGCGTTGCTCACAGAGAACCCAAAGCAGAAACCCGGGGGGAGAGCACAACAGGGAAACAGGGGAAGGTGGAGAGTCTACATAGGAGAACGTCCATGGGAGTCAAAAAGCTTTGTACGCTTGCTATGTTTCTTATCGCTTTGGGTTGTGCGCCTTCCGACGTATGCAAAGTAGGGAGAATGGGTGACTGTCCTCAGGGGACTGTTTGCGTTGCGCTAGGGGAAGACATAACGGACGGCACTGAAGGCAGGTGTAAGAGGGGCGAGTTGAACGCAGAAGGGAGACTCAGGATTACGCTGGACGAGTGGAAGATATCCCGAGCAGACGAGTCCATTGTCCCCTTGCGGTTGGATGCAGCAGAGTTGGGTGCCTCAGACACAGACAACCCCAAGGCAGGTTGGTTGGGCACAGGCGCCGCGGAGCTTTTCTTGGAAGCCTCGGGCAGCGCTGACGTAGAAACCCGCCTGGAAGTCCTCGTTGGGAATGCCCCCTGCACTTCCTGCAGCTGCAAGCCTGTCGCTGGACACTGCCAGAGGACCCGATGCAAGTGGGAGTGCGAGTTGCCTGCAGGGTGGGCCGGCGAAGGGCCCGTCGCCCAAGTCGCCATTCGACTTGGAGAGCAAGGCTTTCAGCGCACACGAAGCTATCGCGTCACCACAAAGCCCCAAATTCGCATGGCCCTGTTTGAGCTTGCACAGCCGATGCTTGCAGGAGATGAGGTGCGGTTGTGTGCCATGCGAGAAGAAGAAGGCGCCGTCCCCGTGAGGGAGTGGGAAATTCAAAGCCTAAAACTCTCCGGCACTTCAGAGACATTCCCTCCGTGGGAGGTGCCCGTTCAGTGGAGGCGTGAGTCCGAGAAGCTTGAGGAGTTCGAGGAGGCTTTCCACGCATGTTGGAAAGCCACCGTGCCGTTGGCAGCCCGGATAGGCGCTGGCGCAGTCCAGTTGAATGCGGAAATAGTGGCGAAAGATGCGTCCGCGGCTGACATTCTTGTCTCCCAAAGCCTCGACTTCCAACTGGGGCGCATCCATTGCAACGTCGCAGAAAGCCTCCCTGCAGGGAAAGTTACGGAGCCTCTGGCTTTCACCTCCGCCAAGGAGTTGGTGTTTGGAGCTGGCGAACACCTCTATTTTTATAACCAGAGTTGCCAGAGCGCGGGAACGATGCATCCAGGCACCGTCAAGGGCCCCATGGTTGTCATAGGAAACTCAGGGAGGATGGCCATAGGAATTAAAGAGAGACCCGCAGGAAGCCCAAACCGGAGCCGTTTGGCGCTGGTGAATACGGACAACAAACGCATTGTCGCGCTAGGGGAAGCTCCCACAGGTGATGTTCGAAATTGTATACCCCCCTCCAATATGTTGACTGGAGCAGATCTTGGCTTCACCTACGACAGAGGACTTGGAGGGCTTGCGAGGCTGCCGCCGAATTCCTTTAGAGGAGAGCGCTGGCATTTGCTAGCAGTCTCCACACCCACCCACTCAGCGTTCGAGCGCGATGATGCAAGGCTCGTTATGATGGTGATAGACAAAGATGCAAGCAGCTTCATTGCTTGCGATCGTCTGTTCACTGGGCATTTGTGGTTGCCGCCTATACGCATGACACAAGACAGGGTAGCGGGAAGAGGCGAGCCTTCGAGTGATGGCATATACGCAAATAGAATTTTCTCTTCTGAAATCAATTTGGAGTACGATCATCTGATACCCGCAGGCATAGGCGAGGGCACAAGAAACGCATTGCTCCTGCCCACAGGTTTTGCAGCAGCTGGTGAGCATGTGTGGCTCAGCGGCCAAGACGGCCTTCAGCGTTGGAATTGGGAGTTGGTAGGAGACAATCCGCAAGAGAGCTTGGTGACGGTGCTGTCTGAAAGCACAAGCCCTGCGGCCGTTGACAGCGAACGCCGCGCCTATGTGGTTGTCAAACAACAAGCTGGCTATGAGCTCCGCCGCTTTAAGGCCACTCCGATAGCAACCGACATTCCAGCAGACAACTTTGTGCCCCGCATTCCCGGCCCCGCTGTCGGCAGCCCGCTGTTGGGTCAGCCGCTCGACGACAGCCCTGCTGAAGTGTATGTTGTGACGGAGGCAGGCACCGTGTTGGCCTTCCATGCTGAAACGCTGGAGCCGCTGTGGACAGTGGAACTTGGAATTCCCATTGCCCCCACAGCCCAGCCTGCGCTGGCAGGCAATATGCTGTGGACTGTGGGCACAGGTGGCCAGGTGCGCGCCTTGCGCGTCGCCAGCAACGGCCTTAGCCGCTCGGCGACTTGGCCCAAAACCTTCCGCGACAATTGCAACACCGCAAGCGCCACGACGACGTTTGCAGACATGCCCTCCTGCTTCTAAGTTTTGTCTGCTTTCAAAAAGGGCGCCGTGCCCCAGCGGTTTTTGGAGGGCGCGGCAACCCGCTTCCGCAAACAAGAGAAAAAAGCGCTTTGACCTCAAACCGGTTTGAGACAGGCGCTTTCTTCCCTTTGGCTGGGCGGGAGAAGTTTTTTTTCAAAAAAGCGCATCTTTCTAGACACAAAAACTGTCTCCATCGTCTTCATAGGTGAAGGGAAGTTTCCTCCAGCGAATGGATCAGAGAGGGAGGCCTATGAAAATCAACCTGCAGACCTATGAATGTGTCTACGGGAGTGCACGATGTGCGCACAGGTCCTACCATGCTTTTAAAATATGGTCAGGTGTGGTTGACAAGACACCAGCGAATAGGCGAAACAGCAGATGTAGTCGCAAAGCATATCGCTGAGTGACATGTAAGAGACATAGGGGTAGGAGGTGCAGCATGACTTTAACAGATTTATTCCAGGGAGCGTTTGTCGTGGACAGGTTCAAAGGGTTCGGAAGACTATTTTTGTGGATCAGCATTGTCGCCATGCTTGGGTGTGATCCAGGGACATGTGACGATACGAGTCCATGTCAGGATGGCAGTTACTGCAGCCGAAAAGAAACTGACTCCAAGGGCATCTGTGTATGGGGCATGCTTGATCCGGAAACCAACAAGACCGTGCCGGACATTCGCATCAACCTCACGAAAGGCGTGCTCTCTGTGCACCAGCGCACCAATACCTCTCCGTTGCTCATCCACATAGACGTTTTTGGCGCTCCCCGGGGGATAGAGGTTTTCTTCTTCAGAAATGCTCAGCCACTGCCTTCTCCGTGCAAGGAATACAGCAAGGAGTCTAAAGGAGAGGTGCAGCGTCTGCGGTGCGAGCTGCCGATCCTAGAAGAAGGACATTATCGCCTAGAAGAAGGACATTATCGCCTGGAAGTTTTGGCCCATGGTGCCCAAGGCTCCTCAAGAAAGGTCTTTGAGTGGATTTATGACATCACCCCTCCGAAGGTGAAGATTGAGATTGAGCATGAGGGCGAACTACGGGGAAGAGATGATGTCCTCAATATACGGGTGCAGGCCCTCGAAGGCAGCGAGGACATAGATTGGGACAGGAGCGAGCTTTTGGTCGGCCCCCATCGCTTCTCGAGCATACCTTGCCCTGGGAGTTTGCCCTCCAAGCCTCATGCCCGGTGTTTCAAACTGTCGCTTTCAGTTCTGTCGGACTTGCCACATGGGCCTTATACGTTGAATGTGACAACCCGCCTCATGGATGAGCTTGGCAACTGGGAAGAGAAGCAACACGAGCACACACTCCACATCGACCGCGTGCTGTGGACAACAGAACCCAGGGGTGCCAACCTTCAGCTTGTCGTCACACAAGAAGGTGAGGTGGTTGTGCCCTCTGCGAACGGTAAGTTTCTTGAGGCCATAGATGTTAGCAACGGACAGCCAAGAAGAACCTACAGCAACCTCCAGCTAGGGCAGAGCCCGAAAAATCCCGTGCTGCTGGGCAATCACTTGGGCACACAAGTGCTCATCACAACCTGCTCCACCGAGCAAGGGGCTGGCTTGCAAATCTTCAATGTGGCAACAGGTGATAGCCCGCGAAGCTGTGTTGCTCCAATACCGAAGAATGCACACATCCCCTCTCTTGCCCTTGTGCGAGGAGGCCAGGAGCAGGAATTGGTGCTGGCACGAACCGTTGTGCAGGACAGCATGGCGACTCTGGAAATTTGTAGGTTGACAGATCTCCGGCAAAGCCAGGCAAACTTTGTCTGCCAAAGCTACGTCGGGCTTCCCCAGGGTTCAACCCTTGTAGTTCGAGCTCAAGAAGGAGAGGATACGACTGTCTATATGTCTGCCGTGGATTCGAGGGTGGTTTTCTCTTTTGAACGAGAGGAGAGAAGCACTATGCCCGTAGGCTCCCTTTTTGGCAGCGGCTGGCGGAGCCTCTGGGGAACGAAAGATGTGGTTCTTCTGAATGAAAAAGGCAATGAGCTTCCCTCAAGGAGATTTTTCAACGAAGCGATGACGCCATTGGCCATAGACGCCATAGGCGACGACGATCAGCTGCTGTATGCTGCAGGATCAACGCTTTATCGCTATAGTTCCAAGTTGCAGCGGAGCATTCAACAAGCGCCGATAGGTTGGTCTCCCAAAGAAGGGTTTATCCTGGAAGGCGGAAACATTCTGCTCGCAGGCGGCAGCTGGGTTGCCGTGTTTAACTCGGAGCTCCAGAAGCTTTGGGAAGGCAACCTCGTTGAATTCGGTGCAGGTTGGAATTTGAAGCAGGCAACCTTCGCTCCCTTCTCATCAACGCGTGGCGTATTGGTGGTGGAGATGGAAGGCAGCAAAGGCCAGGTGAAGTATGGCGGCATCCTCATGGATTCGCGCGGGCTGAAGCCAGGCGCACCTTGGCCCATGCGCGGGGGCGACCCATGCCAAAGCTTCAACCTGGGGGTGCAGGCCCACAACTGCTGGGATGGCATTTCTGCCGACGAGCTGCCTGAGCTGCCTCGGTGAAGGCTGTGGGTTGACATGTCCGCCGCCTCTTTCAGGACCGCCTGAAGGAGGCGGTTTTTTTTCCCCGAGTGGCTCCCCCGAGGGGAAGTGCCTTGGGGGCGCCGAAATATGTGTCTTCGCAGAAGGGGACCATATAAAACCACGCTATGCCGAAGAAACTCAAAGCACATCCCTTTGCTGCCCACCCTTGGCACGGCGTTTCTCCAGGCGACAGCGCGCCGGAGCAACTCACCTGCTATGTGGAAATGGTGCCAACCGACGCCGTCAAGTATGAGCTTGACAAAGCCACGGGGCTTTTGAAGGTGGATCGCCCGCAGAAATATTCCAGTGTCCCTCCCTGCCTCTATGGCTTTGTCCCTCGCACCCTGTGCGCCGAGGAAATTGCCAAACGTTGCATAGAGCGCACCGGCCGCAAGGGTGTACACGGCGACATGGACCCCATTGACGTCTGCGTCCTTACGGAGAAAACCTTCTCGCAAGGCAACATTCTAATTGAAACCATCCCCATCGGCGGCTTTCGCATGTTGGATGGCAATGACGTGGACGACAAAATCATTTGTGTACTGAAAGGTGACGCTGTGTTTGGCAGCCTGGGCGACGTCTCCCAAGTGACGACGGCCATGTTGGATCGCCTTCGCCACTATTTCCTCACCTACAAGCAGTCTCCCCACATCCTCAAGCAAAGTTGTGAAATTGTCGAAACCTATGGGCGCGACGAGGCCCTCGAAGTTTTGAAGCGCAGCTTCGTCGACTATGAGGCCCATTTTTCGCAGGCGGGTGGATAGAGCCCTTCAACCAAAAACCCCACAAAGCCTCGGGCGCTTGGTGGGGGTGGTTTGAAATGCAGCCTGGCCTGGCTTTATTGCACCGTATGGTTTTGTGTCCCGCCGACACCTCTCAAAATGGGCAGCTGGCTGGCGGAGCTCCATTGCCAGACATTGTTGAAGTTCCAGACGAGGTAGTCCTGCGAGCCGGCTGTTCCAATGCGCAGTGTCTGCCTCCAGAAGTTTTCCGTGTTATGCGCGGAGGTGGTGGCACCGTCCTTCAAGTTGGCACCCACGCTGGAAGCAGGAGGCACATAGTTGGTCATGGCGCGGGCGTGGTTATTTTGCAGGGTGGTGTTTGCCCCAGCTACCCCAACCACACGTCCGAGGAAGGTGCTGTTTTCGGTTATGGTGACGCTTGAGTTTAGGGCGACGCAGTTTCGAACGATGCCCAAATTCCTCCCCACCAGGCTGCCGACAGTCTCCCTGCCGCGGACACTGCCGCCTTCCAGGCCAAGGTTGCTGACTTCGGCGCCTTCGCCAATAACGCCGAACAAACCTTGCAAGTCGTTGTCGGGGGCATGAAGGGTGAGGCCAAAAATTTTGAATCCATTTCCGTCAAAGCTGCCAGTAAATCGTTCAGCTGCCGCACCTTTGCCAATCGCCGTCCAGTTGCTGGCTCCGAACGAGACAGCAGGCAGCTCAATGTCCTCCGTCAGCTGATAGTGCCGCTTGAGGCCCTCCGGCGTGTTGGCATAGTCGTTGAAAGCTTTTCTATTGTCTTGGTTCACCGGAATGGAGTTGTCCTTTGTCAAACCGTCCCGAATGGCCACTTGGGCGGTTGGGGTTGCATCGGCATATTCATAGCCTTTGGGCATGTTCAGGTTGAGGCGGAGGGTTGCCAAGCCCGAAGGGAACGCCGTCGTGCCGTTATATTCAACGGTGATGGTGAAAATTTTTGTGTCCTCAGTGGCGGTGTCTCCAACCCCCAACAACAGCCCCGTCGGATGGGTGACGCCAAGCCACGTGCTGTCTGCGTCGGCTTTGTTTTTGAATCCAGAAACCCTCACCCTGAAGGTGGAAGAGCGTTCGCCCGCCAGGGGGGTGAGCGTTTCTTTGCTGGGGACAACCTCCACATTCAGCCGCGGCAGAGGCGGTGGAGGCACTTCCTCCTTCTTCCACTGTGCATAAACAACAAGAACAATATCCGCCTCAATGAGGGTTTTTTCATGGAAGGGGATTCCACTCCCGTCGCGCGCCATATTCCACCCGGCAAACTCATGGCCCTCGCGTGTGGGCGGCTTTGGCAAACTTCCAACGGTGGTTGCCGGCAGCTGAATGTCCATGCGTGAAGGCTCCGCCTCAGTGTCCCCGCCGTTTTTGTCAAAAGAGACGGTGCGCACCCCGCGGGGGGTGTCCCAAAAGGGCCTCAATGTTTTGAACTGGGATCATTCTTGAACCAGGATTCGCAACAAGATTCACAAGATTACCAAGATTTTGGGCAGTGCTTGAAAAGAAAGCACTGCCCAAAATCCTGCCAATCTTAAAAATCTTGCTGAAAATCCTGGTTCAAAAATTGCTGCAGATCGTAGTTCAAAAGTTAAACACGGAAACCAAAACGGCTCTTTGGAAATAAAAACCCCCACAAAACACTTGAGGCTTTGTGGGGGTTCCATGCAGCAAAGCAGCGGTGGCTTTATTGCACCTTGTGGTCTTGCTTGCCGCCGACATTTATCAGAATGGGCAGGTTGTTGTCGCCCCAGTCCCAGACTTTTTCGAAGTCCCAGCAGGTTTTGTTGGCGCCAACACCAAAGCAGAGATTCTCCCAGAAGGACGAATTGCCATAGCCTGCTGCGCCGTCTTTGGACACTGCCTGTCCGTCCATCTTGTCCGTTCCACCAATGAAATCTGTTTTTTGGTTGGTTCCAAAATAGACTTTCATGTCATCGCGTGCATAATTGTTGAGGAGATGTTGGTTAGTGTTGTTGTGTCCGGATATACGCCCGACCCCATTTGCCGTAGCGTTGTTGTTAGTTACGGTGACGCTTGAATTGAGTGCCACACAGTTTTGTATGCGCGGGGAGACACTCGGTTCACTCGACGCGATGCCACCAGCACCATTTTCGCTGCTAATGACTTCGGCTGTGGAATAGCAGTTTGTCAGCGTGCCGCCGTTGTTGTTTCCCACCACGCCACCGACCAGTCTGTATCCTTTGACAGTGCCTGTGGAATAGCAATTTTGCACGGTGCCTTGATTGTATCCCACCACGCCGCCGGTACCAGTAAATGAGTTTTTCATCGTGACATTGTTTGTGGTATAGCAGTTTCGCACGGTGGCATTCACGGTCGTGCCCGTCCCATTCCCCACCTGCCCCACCAGGCCGCCGACACCCCATCCAGCGCTGCTGACGCTGCCTGAAGCAAAGGCGTTTTCCACAAGGCCACCAAGCATCGCACCCACCAGGCCGCCGACACCCTCGTTGTTGCTTTCAACTGTGCCTTCAGCATAGCAATTTCGCACGGTGCCGCGCTCCATCCACCCCACCAGGCTGCCGATATAATATCCATAGCCGGAGTGATCGATTTTAACATTTTTCAGCCCAAGGTTTTCAATCTCCACGTCTCTGGATATATAGCTGAACAAACCTAAGTAGTCACCATTCGTCCTGTATATGACGAGGTTGCTGATGGTTTTTCCGCCGCCGTCAAAGCTGCCGGTGAAGGGCTCGTTGTCGTCTTTGTTGAGGTAGCTGCCGATGGGCACCCAGGTGTTTCCGTTGGCATCAATTTCGCGCAGGGTGACATCCTCAATGAGTTGATAGTGTCGCTTCAACCCCTGGGTGGTGCGGGCATAGCTGTTGAAAGTCGCAATGTTGGCCTGGTTCACCAGAATGGGGCAGTCTTTTTTCTCGCCTGTCCTGATGAGGATTTGTGTGGGTTTGGCTCCATCGCTGTAGCGATAGCCTGCAGGCAGCGGTGTTTCGAGCTCAACGTGGATGGTGTCACTCTTGCACTCCAGCGTGTTGCTGCCGTTGTGCTCAACGGTGACGGAAAAGGTTTTCGTGTCCCCTTGGAAAGTTCCAGTGTTGGAAGTTATTTTCATTCCAGGCATAGAGCTTATTTTGAGTTTCACGTCTGCGGCATCCGCTGCATTTTTGAACCCGCCGACTTTGGCCGTGAAGACGGCAGGGATGCTGAAGCCGTCGATGAGGGGGGCCACCGCCGTTGTGCTGTCTGTAAGCTCCAACGTCAACGCCGTCAAATGGGAGTCGTCCCCAGGGCCATTTGCAGGCGGAGGCGTATAGGGCGGATTGGTCGTCACAGGAGGCTTCTCATCATCATCTCCACAGCCATACACCCCACCCAACATGAGGGCGCATACAGCACCCAAGGCAAGCCGTTTTGAAAAAAATGTGAGGGGGAATTTCGTTTCTAATTGCGTGTTGCGTCCTGGCTGCATGCCGACACCTTCCTTAGTTAATTTGAGTCATTTCAGGCCGACCATTCAGCCTGACTTGCCTATACTAGCAAAACTCCCATGTTTTGGGGTGCAAATAAAAATGTGCCTGCCCTCCACATAGGGCAAGCAAGGCCCATATGTAACCCAGGGAGAATAAAGTTTTAGGCCGGCGCAGGTGGTTTAAGTTGTTTAGGGCCCCCCCGAAATACCCAAAGTTTTGGCCATGTCCACAACCGCCTCCGGGGTGGTTTCCAACAAAAGGGCGGCGGCTTCCTGGGCGCGCTTGGCCAAGGCGGTGTTGCCTTGCGCTTTGGCGGCGGCAAAGAGGCCCAAGTGCAACTCGGGGAGGAAGGGGTTTTGGGCCAGCGCGCGCTCAAAGGCTTTTTGGGCCTTTGCCCACTGGGTTTGGTGGAGGCGCAGCTTGCCCAGGCTTACCCACATGGAGGCGGGGGCTTCCTGGAGGAGGCTGGCTGCCAGCACGCGCTCAGCTTCCTCAAAGCGCGCGAGGGAAAGCAAAACCTGCACATAGCCCTGGGCCACGGAAGGGTGGTTTTGCCCCCCCAAAGCCCAGGCCTTGGCATAGTGCCAGGCGGCTGCCTCATGGCGTTGGTTGTTGGCATACAGTGTGGCCAGGCGTAGCTGACGCAGCAGCGCGGGGTTGGAGGGGGTTGTTCCCTCGGCAGGAGAGGGCTGCGCAGCAGAGGGGAAGCGGCGTGCAAGCACCTGGCTGCGGAATTGCTGTTTCCACCGGGCCCATGGCATATGGCTTAACTCTGCCATGGCGCGTTGTGCGTCGCCATGTTGAGAGAGTTTTTCCAAAAGGCGCCCAAAGGCTTGGGGGCCCTGCTGGTTGTACACATGCTCCATCAGCAAAAAGCCCTCGGCAAAAGCCAGCTGGGCGGTGCGGGGGTTGTCCGCCGGTTTTTCAAACAAAAGGGTGTTGGAGGTGCGCATATGCTGTTGCAAGGCGGCCCACGGTGCGTTGGGCAAAGGGGGCGGTGCAGGGTTTTGCCAGCGGCTGTGCAAATAGGCCCCGAGGGCTTTGTGCACCCCCGGGGGGGCCTTGTTGCGCGTTTGCCTGGTAACCGCACAATGCACATAGGCCTGCGCGAGGCTGTTTTGCCACTCAAACCCGCCGCGCAAAGCACTTGGAGAGAGGAAAACCATTTTGCCGAAGGTGCAAAAAGCCACCTCGTTTGCATTCAGCAGCTTTTCCAAGGGCACTCCTGAAAGCTCCGCCAACTCTCTGGCGTTGGTTGCCACCTCTATGCGGAGCTTTTCTCTGGAAGCACCCCCCAAGTCCACCTTGAGGGCCGCCTGTTGCGCTTCCAACACCTCCAGCGCGTAGCCTGCCAAAGCGGCCTGCTTGCCTTTGGGGACAAACAGCACAAAGTTTTCACTTTCAAAGCGCTGGGCTGTTTTTAAAAAGCGCTTGCCCGCGTTGGCCAGGCGCAAAAAAGTGTTGGGCTTGTCTTCTTGTCCCGCAATAACAAACGCGTCCACGGCCTCGTCATAGAGGCCCAGTTGAAAGGCCATGCGCCCGCGCACATAGTGGAGCAGCGCAAGGCCTTGCAGGTTAAGTTCCTCCACTTGCACCATGAGGCGGCGCGCCTCGTCCATGTCCCAGGCATGCAGCGCTCTTTCAATGGCTGCACTCAAGTCGTCCAGGAGGTTGTTGCCAAAGGGCGTTTTGGTGTTGGCCAAAGGCCCAGGTGGCGGCGTAGCCAGCGCCAACGCAGAGAGGAGGCATGCCAGGCAAAGCAGGTGTTTCATTTTACCAGCTCCTCATAATAGCGGCGTACAGGCTCCTCATAGCCCTCCGGCACACCTTGGCGCATGGTTTCTAGCAACTCTTTGCGGAGGTAGGGTTTGGCCGTAGCCGTTTCCTGGGGAATGGCAAGCCGCCGAGGGCTTTGGGCAATGCCTTGGCCGAGGCTTCCGGAAGCCGAGGGCATGGGGAGGGAGGCTTTTTGCGTGCCGCCGGCCTGGAGGTGTTTTTTGAGGGCTTGCAGTCCCTGGGTGGCCTGGGCTTGCTCGCTTTGTCCTTGTTTGGCATTGCCCATGCGGATGCGGGTGGCGGCGCTCTCCATATGGCGCGCCACCTGCTCCATACGCTCTTTCACCTCTTCGCCAAAGAGGGGGGCTTTCTCCGAGAGGGCTTCCATTTGGCGTTGCACTTGGCGAATGTGTTTGCCGAGGGCCTCCTGCTCCTTGGCTGGTTCCGCAAAGGAGGTGGTGTCGCCTTCTGCCGAAATGCCGCTTTTTTGGCCAAACAAAGTGCGCAGGCGCTCTTGGAAGTCCCTGGCTTTTTCAGCGCCCTCGAGGCTGGCCTCCCGAGTTTGTTTGGAGCGTTGGCGCTCTTCCGGAGAGTTGCCCAGCGCACGGTCCAAGTCCTCTTGTCGTTTGCCTGCAGCGGCCAACTCATCGGTTTTTTGCACCAACTCTTTTACAATGTCCGAGGCCAAAGCCGTGTCATTGGCGTCCAGCGCGGACTTCATCATCTCCACATTTTGGAGGGCCTCTTCGCGCAGGTTTTGCTCATGCGCTGTCATTCGCCCGAGGTTTAAGTCCTTGAGTTTGGAGTGCAGTGTTTCCAGCTTGGCGTTGAGTTCCGGACGTACGGCCTGGTTTTTTGCCGCCACCTCCTGGGCTGTTTTCTCCAGCTGCTTCTCATAGAGGCCTTGTGTTTTTTTAAGCAGGGCTTCTTGTTCCACGAGGACGGACTCTAGGGCTTGGCGGAAGTTTTCAAACTCTTCCATAAACTCGGCGTTGGCCTGTGGCTTTTGCTGGGGGCGCCCTTCTGGAGGGTGCGCATGGCTTTCCAGTTGGCCTAGCAGGGACTCGGTTTGGCGCAGGGCTTCGTCCATATGTCCCCCGGAGAGGGTGGCCTCGAGAAAGTCCATGGCGTGCTGGGCCTCCTCTTGGAAATTCAAACTCCAGTCTACTTCCTCGTCAGTGGCCTTGCCCTGGGTGGACATTTCCGCAATGCGTTGCAGCAAGTCCGCGCTGCTTGTGCGCAGTTTTTGGATTTGGGCCAGCAAGGCGGCTTTTTCTTCCGGGTGGGTGCTCCGTTGGTATTGGGACAAGAGGTTTTTAAGTTGTGCCAGCTGGGACTTTAAAAGGCCTCCAAACTCAGCCACAGCCTGGGAGCGGAATTCCTCCAGCAAGTCCTCCAAATAGAGGAGGTGGTTTTCCGCGCTGGAAACTTCTGCCAACACGGCTTTTGCAAGGAGTGCTGGGTTGTTGGCTTGCTGGGAGTGCAGCCGTGCTTTGGCTGTGTTGTTGGCCATACGCAGCAAAGTGTTGGAGGCATTTTCAAAGGCGGCGGCCAGGGCCTTGGGGGCCTGCTCGTCTTTCAAAATTTCCTTTGCCGTCAGCCCCAGGCCTGCGGCAATGTGTTGGGCTTGCTCATCCAAGGCCCTTCCCAAAGCCGAGGGGGAAGCTAGGAGGTGTGAGGGCATTTCACCACTCTCAAGGCGGTCTGCCGTATGGGCAAGCAGTTGTGTCCATGCGCGCTGGGCTTTGTCCATGGCCATTTTTTTGTGCATGGCGGGGCTGAATTTTTGGAGCATTTGAGTTTGAGAGGAGCCTTCTTTATGTCCAGAGTCAGCGTCATTGTCCCTGGCCACCAGGGAGTAGTGGACTGTTTGGCCTGGCAACAAGGCCAAGGGGCCTAAGTCCCACAAAAATTCACCTTGCACCCAGCGCTTTCCTGGCAAAGCCACCGGCAGGGTTTGCACCGCCTGGTTGTCAACGCAGTGGTGCAACTCCAGGGAGTGCAGGCCATAGTCGTCACTGGCCTCAAAGCGCAGGAGGAGCGTATTTTCCTCAGCAGAAAGGCTCAAAGGGCTTTCAGGAGAGAGGAGGCGCACCACCGGGGGGCTGTCCACCGTCACATGCAGAGGAATGGGAGGGCTTTGGGCAAGGAGTTTGCCCTGGCTTAAAAACTCAATGTGGTAGTGGCCGCTGGCCAAGGCCACCCAGCTTCCGCGCAGTTTTCGGTTTTCATACACCTCCAGAGGCAGGGGGCTTCCGTTGACAAGCAGCCGCGCTTGCCGCACGTTGCGGTCCGCCCTGGCTTCCCACTCAACGGTGCTGCCTTGGAGGACACTCACTTCTCCACTGCTGTTTTGCACCGTCAACTCAGGCAGCCCCGCATAGGCAGGGAAGCGGTAGCGCAATACAAACTCTCCCGCAATAGGCTCCAAGGAGAAGCTTTCCTGGGTGGAAGTCCCCCTCATTTTTTGAAGCCCTGCTTTCCAGGTGGACTCAAAGTGGACTGCAAGCAAGCAGCACAGCACAAGGCCCAAACCCAGGCCAAGGAGCCTTTTGTGAGGCAGGGGTTTTCTGGGGGGCTTCAAAGGCCCATGGTTGCGAAGGTGGTTTTCGAGTGTTTCCCAAAAGGCATGGACAAGTGCAGGGGAGGGGTGTGGGCAAAGGGCCAACTCCCAGGCGGACAGGAAGTTGAGGTTGAAGGAGGGAAAGTGCGAAGCCAACCAGCGCGCCGCGCCCACATGCGAGGAGGCGCGAAAAGCATGCACAAGGCTCCACGTGCAGACAGCGGCCATAAGCAGCAGGCAGGTGGCCAGCAAAGCCCAGGCGGAGGGGACATGAAGGGAGGCCAACAACCCGACAGCGAGGGTGGTGAAGGCGCCCAGAGACAAGAGGAGGGCTGCGCTCCAAAGCAAGGCATGGAGGCGCAGGCGAGAGCGCGTAGCTTCCAGAAGTTGGTACCAAGCAAACCCACGCAAAGGACGCACTATGTCAACGAAAGCACTCTTCACATTCAACCATTAAAAACGGTCAGCGGCCGAGGGTGGAAGCACAACAGGAAGGGGAATGTTAACGTCTTCTTTGGGGGGCTGCTCCGGCAAAATAACGGTAAAGCGAGCGCCTTGGTTGGAGTCGCTAATAACGCGCACCAGCCCACCATGGCCTTCGACAAAGCCTTTGACGATGGCCAGGCCCAGGCCTGCGCCGCCAAACTCACGCGTGGAGCTGGAGTCCACTTGGAAGAAGCTGTGGAAGACGTTGTCCAGCTGGTCCTTCGGAATGCCGATGCCGGTGTCTTCCACCCAGAGGCGGTAGCCTTGTGCGTTTAATTCAGCCTGGTGTGCTTTCTCTGTGAGGACGACAGAAATTTTCCCCTCCGGCAGTGTAAACTTAATGGCATTGGAGAGGAGGTTGATGAGCACTTGTTTGAGGCGCTCTTGGTCGCCAACAGCATCCGAGGTGGTGGGGATGTGTGCCGCGAGCGTCAGTTTTTTTTTGACAAGCAATGGCCGCACACTGGCCAAGGCAACGCGCACCAACTCCCCCAGGGAGAGGGGCGTGAAATTGAGGTGGACTTTGCCGGCCTCAATTTGGGTAATGTCCAACATGGAGGAGATGAGGCCAAGCAGTGACTGGCTGCGCTCCAAAATGGTGGCGACATATTCCGCCTGCTCCATATTCATAGGGCCGGCCAGGCCTTCAGCAAGCATTTCGGAATAGCCGATGATGGAGGTGAGAGGTGTCCTCAACTCGTGGCTGACGGTTGCAAGGAAGGAGGATTTGAGACGGTCCACCTCACGCAGTTTTTGATTCATTTGCACAAGCTGACGGTTTTGTTTTTCCAGCTCACGCGCATGCTCCAACATGGCTTCCACATGCACCAAGGAGGTAAAAAAGACGCGTTGCCCCGAGGCCATGAGCAGGTGAAGGACAGACAAGAAGTGCTGAAGAATGCGCACAAGCTTTGGCTCAGAAAATTTCTCAATTTTGCCTGAAAGCTTGCTTGGCTGAGGGGGGTTTTTGTCAGCGGGGGCTTCTGTGGGGAGGCAGGCAGGCTCCTCGTTGGCCAAGAAAGGCCCCATAATAATACGAGCCAAAACATCCCCGTCCAGGAGGATGGGTGTCAGCAAATAGCGAATGCCCAGAATGCAGGGGACAACAACCCCCACCGAGGAGGGCAAAGAAGGCGTTTGGGGCAAAGGGACAAGGGTTTCACCTTCAGCGGGGCCAAGGGGGCCCGTGGTGAGGCGAGAGACTGTTTGGGTGCAGGCTTGGCGCCCGGAGGGTGTGGCAAAAAGGGAGGCACAAAATTCGCTTCTGTCTGTTTTTGAGTCCGCGAGTTTTTGTCCTTCTTCATCAAAAATGCGGATGCCGATGCGGTAGAGCTCAGCGAATTCCCGCGTTAGCTTTGCGAGGACGTCGCTGCTGACCATGTTTTTGAGCAAGAGCTTTTTGTCCAGTGCAGACTCAGGCGGCATGATGGATTTAGAAGGAGAGTTGGGCAGAAGAAATGTCAATGCGGTTGAAAATATTGGCCAGGAATTCTGCTTCGTCAATGCCTAGGTTTCGAGAGAGGTTGGAGCGAGCATCCAAGTTTTGATAAGCGGCTTGCAAGACAGCAAACAAGGTTTCCAGCACGCCAACGCCTTGGATGGCGATGGCGCCGATGACAGGCTCTTTGCCTCGGGCGCGTACCTCTGCCAACTCTTCGTCGGTTTGCGTGTCCGGCAAATCGCGTTTGTTAAATTGAATCACCACCGGCACCACCTCAGGGTCCAACCCTGTTTCGCGCATGTTTTGTTGCATGTTTTTCCAATAGGCGTTGTTGTCTTCGGTTGCCTTGCGACGGCTGTCCGCGATGAAAGCAACCGCATCACTGCCTTGCAGGACAATGCGCCGTGTAGCGTTGTGAATGACTTGTCCTGGCACCGTAAACAGTTTGACTTTGATTTTGATTCCGGATTTGCTCTGGAAGTGGACAGGCAGAAGGTCGAAAAACAAGGTACGGTCGTCATCCGTAGGGATGGAGAGCAGTTGTCCTCGCCCGGAAGGCTCCGTCCGGGAGTGGATGACTTGTAAATTGGTGGTTTTTCCCGAGAGGCCGGGGCCGTAGTAGACGATTTTTATCGTCAATTCTCTTTTGGCGTGGTTGAGTTGCACGAGGCTACTGTAGGAAAGGGGTGTTACACTTGAAGCTCAGGAATATACCACAACTTGGCAACACACCAAGTCCGGATTAATAAGGAGGCGGAAGGATGGAGATGAACATTCACCCACAAGACTCAAACCCAGAAACCCCCGCGATGGCACCGGTTGTAGAAAGCACTGAAGGTGTGCCGACTTTGAAATTCGGGTTACCGACGGACGAAGAGCTGCCGGTGTTGGCGGAGCTTTTTGTTGCGAATGTTGCGTTGGAGCGCTCTGAGACGCAGAAAATATTGGAAAAGCTTTTGCGTTTGAGGGAGCGGGTGCAGGTTGCGCGCAGAAATGGGCACATTTTGGGTTTTGTGACGGTGGAGCCGGACGGCCCTGTGAGAGGTGCGGCCTACCTCCGCTATCTCCTGGTAAGCCCCGAGTTTCGAAGACAGGGTGTCGGCGCCTCTCTCCTCAAGCGGGCCCGGAACATGGCCTTGGAAATACCCCGCAGGAGCCTCATTTTGCGCGTGGACCCCTCGAATGCGCATGCGGTGGCTTTTGTCCGCAAAGCCGGGTTTACGACGGTGGGGGCCTTAAACAGCAAGAAAAGCGGCAAACTCAGGTTGCTGATGAGTTGTGAGCTTGGGTAGGTTTTCCGTGGGGGGCTTGGCCTCCCGCGCTTAAAGGGCCTCTTCGCCCCCGGGGGGTGTTAACTCCGCATTGCTTTGGCCCTTTTTTTTGCAGGCCCTGCTCAAGCGCTTAGAAACCTACATTTAAGTTGTTCTATGTGTTTTGGGCAGTAGTCATACCTTCCAGACAAACCGTCAAAGGGGACGGTGGAATTGCTGACTGTTCCGGGGATTTGCACATGAGCATAGTGCTGGCCATTCTAGAAGGGGAAGATGCTGGACGGGAGTTTGTTTTTGATCGCCTGCCCATTCTCATTGGACGCACCGAGGCCTGCAATGTTGTCCTCTACCACCCCTCCATTTCTCGACAACATTGTCGCTTCTACCAAGAAGGCAACCGCATTTTCATTGAGGACTTGCGCAGCATCAACGGCACTTTTGTCAATGGTGTTCCGGTGCTCCTCAACTCAGTGCTGGACCCTGGAGACATTGTAGGACTGGGCTCTTTGAGTTTCCGCTTTGACACGTTGGAGCTCTCAGAGCCCATGGAGCCGTCCAAGCTTCCGGGAAAGGGCGAGTGGCACAAAGGTACACCCGGGGGAATGCAGAAGCAGGAGGCGCAGGAGGAGCCTGTGCAGAGTGAGCCTACGCAAGAGGAGCCTGTATGGAGTGAGCTTGCGCAGGAGGAGCCTGTGTGGAGTGAGCCTGCGCAAAAGGAGCCTGTGCACAGCAACGGCACGAGTGAGCTTCCAACGCTGGACCGACTTTTTGCCTTCAAGCCCATTCCCAAGTCCGCCTCCTTGTTTCCGCAGAAGGAGGCTTCCTCTCTTGAAGACAAAAGCCTCTCTGAGGGCATGTTGGCGAAGCAAAGCTTGGCTGCACAAAAGCCGACGCAGCAAAGTGTGGCGCAAGAGAATGTGTTTGGAGAAATTTTGCCTGAAGAGATTGAAGAGATTTTGCCGGACGAGCTTTTTTCGAAAGAAAACTTGTTTGAAGAAGGTGTGGTTGAAGAAAAATTTCCCGAGGAGCTTTTGGCGGAAGAAACTTTGGCCAGAGAAAACCGAGGAAGAAGAAGCTTCTTTGAAGACAAGCCGAACGGGCAACTCGGAGCCATTTTGGAAGAAGAGGTTTTACGCCCAGAGGCCTTGGCCGCAGAAGTGGAGCCAAGCATGGTTCCGGAGAATGCGCGTGAGCCAAGGTTGTTGGATGAGCCACAATGGCTTGAGCAAATTTCGGTGGAGCAAACACTCTTGGCGGAGCAAAAGCTAAAGCCAGAAATTTTTGCTGAGGCCAAGCTGCCTGAACATACCTTGGTGAGAGGAAAAGCAGTGGGCTCGTTTGGGCTCCAACGGTACATGGAAAAAACCGCAAGCTGTATCCTCAAACACCCCATCCTCTTCACAAGCCTAGGCTGCCTTCTGGGGGTTTTGGTGGTGTTGTTTTTTAGCCGTTAGGGGGGCACAAAAAAAACCAACCACCCCGAGGAGTGGCTGGTTTGTTTTCACACTTCCTTCCCTTGGCCTAGACTGTTTCAAAGTTGAATTGAACTGTGTGTCTCGCCAGGCTCACTTCAACCTCAAACCGGTCTAGAGAATGAAGGGCAAATCCAACTGAATGAGGTGGTATTTGTTGTCGCCAATTTCTCCCATGACGCCCATGCCATAGGAGATGGCGGGCCTGAAGAAAGTTTTCTCGCCGACTTTGAAGTTGCCGCGAAGGCCCAGCGCAACCACCATGTTGTGCATGCGTATGTCATAAACGTCTTTGTTATAGGTTTTGTGGTTTTCGTCTCCGAGGTCTCGAATGAGATGAGGGGGCTTGAGCCAGCGTTGATAGCGAAGCTCCACGCCTGCAGACAGTTGGGGAATAATGGCATAGCCCACAAAAGCACCGGTCACTAAGTTTCGCTTGACCACCTCGGCTGGCTGCATTTTCTCACCGCGCGCGCGCATAATCTCCAAATAGGTGACTTCAGCTTGTGCTGTGACGCCATGCTTGACATAGGCGACGCCTATGCCTCCAATGGCGGCCATATCGTTGACAACAAACATGGCGTTGTCCATTGCAGAGCGGACCATCAAATTCATGAGGTTGTTGTGTCTTGCGAATTGGTCGGCGTTGTTTCCACCACCGGAGCCGATGGGAATGGAGGCGCCCAGGTAGAAGGCGGTGCGGATGTCGCCATCCTTAAACTGCGGCGTATAAGAGAAGAGCAACAAACCGTTCGTCAGCGTCGTGCCGCTCTTTGGCCTTCCGTTGGCGTCGACAGTTTCTGGACGAAGCGTCGCCGTGGGACCTTTGTCCTCGTTTTCCTTGCTCGGCCAGTGGTTTGCAAGGCCGATGCGCGCCAGAACGCCGAAGTCCTTGGCGATGCGATAGCCGGCATTCAAAATGGAAACCTCTTTCATGCCTTTGAGGGAGGCACCAGGGGCGGCTTTTGCTTTGCCTTCCGTGGCATTATAAAAAGCAAGGACATTGTCCAAGCGCACCACATGGCCTGCCGAAATGGGCCGCAGGTGGAAAGGCAGCGTATAAAGTGCCGCTGCTTTTTTCACAGCAGGCGGAGGCGGAGGTGGAGGCGGCGGCGCAACCTCCGCGGTTTCGAGCGCCAAGTCTGGGTCTGCCCATGCAGCCGCATCGTCTGCCCAGGCAAGCAGAGGCATCGCAATCAATAAGCATAGAAGCCGTTTCATAAGTTCCTTTCAATCAAGCGAGTCTTTTGGGGTGAAGACGTTATGGAATGCCAATTTGAGACCTCCACAATGGGACTGCATATGCTGCTGTTCTGCAATCTATTTTGAACAGAATATTATTCTCGAACTGAAAAGCAAAAAGAAAAGCGTTGGGAGGCTGCCTCCTCCGTCTCAATGGAAGAGCCGGTATATAGGTTGTCTCGAAAATGTTCAACCTCCTTCCACCTCGACAACTGTTTGGCCCGAGGCAGCGAAGAAAGCAAGTATTCGCCATAACTTTTTGTGCGAAGTCGCGCATCAAACAGCGCCACCAGCCCAGAATCCTTGGCATTTCGGATGAGCCTTCCAAACCCTTGTTTCAGCCTCAAGGCCGCATGTGGGAGTTGGTAGCTCACAAAAGGGTTTTCGCGCCGCGCTTTAAGTACATTCATACGTGCTTCTGTGAGGGGCTCCGTGGGCACGGCGAAGGGGATTTTGTCAATGGTGACGACGCGCAGGGCTTCTCCGGGAATGTCCACGCCCTCCCAGAAGCTGTGGGAGGCGAAGAGGACGGAAGGTGTTTGGACAAAAGCCTCAAGCAGCGTTTGTCGCGGCTTGCTTCCTTGCAGCAAGGCGGGGACAGAGAGTTTGGGGGCGAGCACGTCGAAGGTTTTTTGCATTTGGCGCAAACTCGTAAACAAAGCGAGGAGGCCCCCTTCAAAGAGGGAGGCGCTCTCCAAAATTTCCTCCGCGAGGGCCTCGGGGAATTGTGGAGAGTCCGGCGGCGGCATATGCGAGGGCACATAGAGGGCGGCCTGCTTGGCATAGTCAAAAGGCGAGGGCACAAAGAGGCTGTCCCAGCCGTCTGGAGGAAAGCCCAGGCGTTTGGCCACATAGGCGAAGTCGGTTTTTTCCAGGTGGCCTGTTGTCAGTGTGGCGGAAGTCAAAACGCCGGCGCGGACGCGAGAGTAGAGGTTTTGTTGCAAAAGAGGCCCCACGTCAATGGGGGCGGCCTTGGCCACCCAGGAGGTGCCGCGTCGCTCTGCCCAACGTACATAATTTTCCGCGTGGTTTAAGCCATGCCAGTTGTGCTGTGCCCATTGGATGCGGCGAGCAAGCAGCTGCAGGTGGGGGGTGGCTTCGGTTGCATTGCAAAGGCTGCCAAGTGCCTGGAGTGCCAAGGACAAGGCTTCACCGCGTGACAAGTCGTCTGCAGAGAGTTTGGTTGGCTGCGCTGTGGGCTGCAAAAGCTTGGTGGCATGCTGTCCATGCGCGCGCCCTCTCCAGGGCTCCACCCAGGGCGCGAAAAACGCGTTGGCCGCGGAAGCCAGGCTGGCCCCCAGGGCGCCCCATACTTCTCCTGCCTGGGGCGCTGTGCGAAGAATGTCTTTGGAAAGCAACTCCAACTCTCGCAAGGAGAGGCTGAAGACGAAGTTTTCGGTGGCCGCCGCCTCCATGTCATGGGCTTCGTCCACCACCAGCGCCTCATATTCCGGGAGAATAAAAAAAGCCTTGTCTCCAAACCGGGACTTAAGTGCGAGGTCTGCAAACAACAAAGCGTGGTTGACAATAATGAGTTGAGCGCGCTCCGCCCTCTTTCTCGCGCGGGACAAAAAGCAATGCTCCCTCAAGGGGCACTCATGGCCCAGGCAGTTTTCCTCTGCGGCACAAAGCTGCTCCCACAAAGGCCAATGCTCCGGCATCTCCACTTCGGAGCGCTCTCCCGTTTCTGTTTGCTCCGCCCAGGCGCGAAAGGAAGCCTGGAAGGCCGCCTCTTCTGCATAAAGCTGGCCTTGTGCATGGCATTCCCATTGCTCAAAGCGAAACAGGCACAAATAATTTCGACGGCCTTTCAGCAAAGCCGTGGAAGGTTTTTCCGGCAACAGCGCCTCCAGCATGGCCATGTCACGAAAAAACAGTTGGTCCTGCAAAGTCCGAGTCGACGTAGCAATGACAATGCGCTTTTGTGCAAGCAAAGCCGGAATGAGGTAGGCCAGCGTTTTGCCTGTCCCCGTACCTGACTCCGCCAGCAGCCACCGCTCGCTGTGCAAGGCATGCTCAATGGCCTGGGCCAATGTCTGCTGAGTTTTGCGAAAACAAAAGCCGGACCAGTGTTGAGTCAGAAGACCGTTTTCCGAAAAAAAGTCAATGAGGCGAAGAGGATGGCAACTTTTATCCGGAGGAAGCATAGATTTATATTTGACGGAAGGTTTTGGTGAGGTTAAGGCATTGGGTCGTGACGTGTTGTTCCATCTTTGCACAAGGAAATAAGCGCTTTATTTTCAATGGGGTTGTTTTTTTTATGCCCAAAACGAAGAGGATGGATATACATGGCAATGCAGTTTTTTTCTACACGTGCTGTTTAAATCCGAACTAGGAGTGAGTGGTTTATGAAACGTTCTCTGGTCGCAGTTGTTTGTGCAGCATTTTTGGCTTGCACCACCATTGATTCGGCAGTTGTTGCAAGCAATGAAGTTGTAACCGCCGAAGGCGACGCCGTTGCGGTTATCCAAGGCACGGCACTCGGCTTTTCGCTCTTTTTGCATTATGTGAAGCTCGTTGATGCCGACTTAGACAAGGTGGTTAACAAGGTGTTGATTGCAGAGGCCAAGTCCATGGGCGCCAACAAAGTGGAGCTGACAAATTTTGCCACCTCCCCCACTAAAGGAATCTGGAGGGTGTTTGGTCTCCTCGCTGCCGTCCCATATGCAGCTGCTACAGGTGTTGCCGTCAAATAAATTCTGATGTTTTCGTGTCAACTTAAATCCGAACTAGGAGTGAGTGGTTTATGAAACGTTTTCTAGTAGCAGTTGTTTGTGCAGCATTTTTGGCTTGCACCGCCATTGAATCGTCAGTTGTTGCAAGCAATGAAATTGTAACCGCCGAAGGCGACGCCGTTGCGGTTATCCAAAGCACGGCACTCGGCCTTACGCTCTTTTGGCACTATGTGAAGCTCGTTGATGCCGATATGGACAAAGTGGTTAACAAGCTGTTGATTGCAGAGGCCAAGTCCATGGGCGCCAACAAAGTGGAGCTGACAAGTGCTCAGGTTTTCCCCACCACAGGGCTCTTCAGGTTGCTTGGCGCGATTACACCTATCAATCTTGTTGGTTTGACCTATGCAACTGCTACAGGTGTTGCTGTCAAATAAACTCTGACGCTTTCGTGTCAACAAACCAAAGCCCTTCTTTAAAGAGAGGGGCTTTTTTGTGAGCGCGTTGTTTGTTCGCTCGTCTCCATCCTCCGTCTGAGGTAGAGGTTGCCAATGAAAAAAAGCCTGTGTGTCTCTTGGAAAAGCTGGGTCCTGTGTGCAGTCTTATGTGGGGTTGCCTGCAAAAAAGGCGAGAAGCTGCCGAGTGTGCCGAGCACAAACGAAGTTTTTCAGAAAATGAGTGCACGAGAGAAGGCCTTGTCAGCTTTTTCCATTCAAGTGCGCACAGAAGAAGCCGGCTTGACGGTGGAGCACAGCTTGGCTTTTCGCACGCCGGATTTTATGCGTGCGGATGTGACACAGCCGCAGAAGCTGGCTTTGAGTTTTGATGGCCAAAATTATTATCGCCTGGAGGAAGAGGCAAAAAAACTGAACATTCTAAGCCTTCAGCTTCCAACGGTGGAGCGCAAAATGGCTTTGTCTTTGTTGATGAGTGCGTTTGTGCCGGAGGGCTTCCAGTTGCCAAGGCTTGTGCTGAGGGACTCGAAGCAAAGCTGGGTGGAGCCAGGCCAGCTGTTGCGCATGGAAAACCATGTCAGCGAGGACGGTGAGTCCGCAACCCTTGTCTACGTGGTGCGGTGGCCCTCCTTGGACTTTTTGAAAAAAGAAGTTTTTGTGGATGGGCAGCAACAAATGGAGCTTGTCATGCAAGAAGAGCAGTGCATGCCCGAAAACCACCTGTGTTTTCCAACGAAAATTGTGGCCAAGCAACACGGAGAAGTGCTGGCGTCAAAAACAATACAACTGCTCTCTTTTCAGGAGGCTGCCAGCAATGAGCATTTTGTGTTGCAAGCGCCTGAAGGCTTTGCCGTTGAGCGCCATACCCTTTCCTCACTGCAGGAGTTGGCGCCCTTCCTTCAGGGAGAGAATTAAGCACTCGGAGGCAGCGGTGCATGGTGTGAAATGTCTCTGTCCCAGAGGTGGGCCGTCCAAGGGCCGCTTTTGAAGGTGTCAAAAAGTGCCTGGGCGATGGCGACGGAGCGGTGTTTTCCTCCAGTGCACCCAATGCAAACGGTGACGTAGGACTTGCCTTCATTGGCATATTTGGGAAGCATATATTCAAGGAAATTCTTCAAAAGCTGGAAATAGCTTTTGGCTTCTTCATTGCCAAAAACATAGTCTGCAACAGGCGCATCTTTGCCTGTCAGTGGGCGAAGCTCCGGAACGAAGTGGGGGTTTTTCAAAAAGCGCACATCAAAAACCAAATCCGCCTGGCTTGGAAGTCCAAAGCGAAAACCAAAGGACATGAAGTTGAGGACAAAGCTGGAAGTTGTCGCTCCCGAAAACATGCGCTTCAAAGTGGCTTTCAACTCGTGCACCGTAAAGCTGCTGGTGTTGACATAGCGTGTGGCGAGGGCTTTGAGCCATGCGAGTTTTTCGCGCTCACGCAAAATGCCTTCATGCAGTTGCAAGTCCATGGCCAAGGGGTGGCGGCGGCGTGTTTCCGAGTAGCGGCGCAAAAGCACTTCGTCTGAAGAGTCCAAAAAGAGAATGTCAAGCTCTTTGCCTGCCGCCGAGAGTTTTTCGAAGACTTCAGAGGCCTGCGCCAGGAAGGGGCCCTCGCGCACATCCACGACGAAGGCCAAAGGACGTGCCTCTTTGGCCTGCTCCGTCAACAAGACGGCGTTGGGCAAAAGCGGCGAAGGCAAATTGTCCATGCAAAAATAGCCCATGTCCTCCAAAGCGCTGATGGCGGTGGACTTGCCTGAGCCTGACATTCCGGAGACAATAACAATGCGTTTGTTCACATGCCCACTCTACCCTCAACGCATCTGTTTTTCGCAACAGAAAGAAAACCCTCTCCCCAGGGAGAAGGGCCCGAGGGAGAGGGAAACGCAACGCCACCCTGCTGTATTCATTGAGCCGCCGGGCACTCTCCTTCCATGCAGGTGCCTTTCCATGAGCCGCGCTTGCCTTTCTTGCCTTTTTTCTGCAACTTCTTGTCGCGCAACTTCTCCCATAGCTCCGGGCCCAACTCCTGACGCAAGGCCAACATAAACCTCATATGGCTTTTTTGCAGCTCCAACTTCGCCGCTGAAACGGCGGACAACCTCTCCATGAGTGCTTCCTCACGTGCAGAAGGCTGCGCCAGGGCCTCCTTCAAGGCCTCCTGGGCTTCCTGCAAGGCTTCCTTCAGAGGCGCGCTTGCCTGGCGCGCTTGCATGGCCATTTGCTCTAGCTTCTGGACTTGTCCCACAGGCAGGTTAAGCTCCTTGGCCATGTCCACCCAGAGGGAGTTTTCCATCATCCAACCCCCGCCATGCGCCATGGGCCCTTGGTTACACTTGGATTCTTTGCCTTTGCTAGGTTGCGCCATGGCTGCAAAAGAGGCTAGAAAACTCAATAACAACAGTTTCTTTATCATCATGTCTCCTTTTTTGTTTTCTCCCTAAGTCTGCTGTCGCCTTTTCTTTCGCCCTGAGCGCTGGTTTCCCTCATGCCCTCCCCCGTAAACCTCCTGTATTTTTTCAACACACCCCTTGACGCATCATTCTCCTTGAAGATGCTCGACAGCACTGCCCAACTGGGGCTACATTCTGGTACGGCTGTCTGCTCTCTTTATTCATTGCACTTGAAATTTTTTGAGCAACCTCGCAGAAACCAATGAACTTGTTGCCCAGTACTTCTCTTTCGCTCCCGCAGCCTCTAGACAGCATCCCAGGATATCGGCTGGAATGTCTGCTTGGCCGCGGAGGTATGGGGGAAGTTCACAAAGCAACACAACTTTCGCTGAATAGGCCGGTGGCCATTAAATTGCTTTCGGCGGAGCTTGCCAAAGACGACAGCTCCGTCGCGCGCTTTGAGCGCGAAGCGGCGGCCATGGCGACGCTTTCACACCCCAACATTGTCACCATTTTGGACAAGGGCTTTGCAGGGCAAACCTACTATATCGTCATTGAGTATATTGAAGGGCCTTCGCTGCGCGAGGTTTTGCGCGAGCCGAGCTTTCAGCCCATGGCTGCGCTTAAATTGTTTAGCCAGGTTTGCCAGGCTGTGGCCTATGCGCATACGCGTGGCGTCATCCACCGGGACTTGAAGCCAGAAAACATTCTCATTGACGAGCGCGCAGGCAATGTCCCCAAGGTGATGGATTTTGGGCTGGCAGGTTTGACAAACGGACAAGCTTCGCCGGAGCTTCTCAATTTGACGCAGTCCTATATGGCCATGGGCACCGCAGCCTATATGGCGCCGGAGCAGCAAACGGATGCGCGCAGCGTGGACCAGCGCGCCGACATTTTCTCCCTGGGCATTTTGCTGTATGAAATCCTCATCGGCCAGCCGCCTCCCCGCGGCGTCTGCTCTTTGCCCTCGGAGCAAAAGCCTTTCCTCGACAAACGCCTGGACTCCATTGTTACCCGCTGCCTCAAGCATGAGCCCAGCCAGCGCTTCGCTTCTGTGGAAGAGCTGATTTTGGCCATTGAGCCTTTGTTGCCTGGAGCCCCGGAGCTTCACATTGGACAAAAAGGACGCTGGCTTCGCGCCAAAGCCAAACTCAAACGGGTGGCCTGGTGGACGCTGGCTTTCCTGAGCACCCTGTTTGTCCTTCTGGCCAGCGTGCTGGTTGTCGGCGGCTTCAAACCGGTGAGGGGGGAGAATACAACAGCTCCGGGCATTCAGCTTATTACGGAGACGGGTTTGCGCTGGCCGCTGACGGCCCAGGGCCGCGTGGAGCCTCCCTGGCGCCGGGCCACCCTGGGAGAGGGGCCTGACACCTTGGCCTTAATGGCGACGGGAAACAAGCCGGAGTTGAGCGAAGGGGAAATTCGCTTTGGCCGCAACTCCAAAGTCCCCGCGGGCCTTGCAAGGTTGGACTTTAACATTGCCGGCGACGGCCTGGAGGCTTCTGTTATCGTCAAACTCGCCGAGGAGCAAACCTCCAGCTGGTGGCGCGCGCTTTTTCGCGGCCCCAAACCTGAAAGCCGCAGCGCTCTCATGTTGCAGGGAGAAAACGGCCGCTATGTCGCCCTCATTCTCCCGGCCAACCAAGGCCCTCCCATTCTCGAGTGGGCCTTGGGCTCCGAAAAACGCGGCACCCTCCTGGCGCCTTTGCCTCTCTCTTCCACAACCGTTGCCTTAAGCTTGTCCATTGAGCCGGAGACGGGGTTGCTGTCCGCCTTCGTCGGCAGAGGCAGGGACAAACGTATGCTGGGGGAGCCGGTGCACCTGGGCCCCCACTGGACAGACGCCTTTGGACAAACACCCCAGCTGGCTGTCGGCTGCCTTCAAGGCCCCTGCGTTTTCTCCAACCTTGAAATGCGCGCCCTCTATGCGCCGACACCCCTGCCGCCGCCGCTTTTTCCGCTCATGCAGGAAATACTTCCGGTGCCTGCGCCGCCTGCACCCAGGCCTGCCAAGTCTTCTTCCGTGCCTCCTGTGGCGCCTCCTCCTGCTGCAAAAAAAGCACCCTCGCCGCCGCCTGCCAAGTCTCCGCCGCCTGCCAAAAAGGCCACCAAGGCTACGGTGACACCGGTGCCGCCTACCAAAAAAAACAACCGCTAGTTAAAGACTCCGTGCTTAGGTGGGGCCTTGGTTTTTCTCCATAGGAAGGTTGCTATGCGCTTGCTCCTCTCGTTGCTCTCCTGCCTTGGCCTCCTTGGGGGTTGCGCTCAAACACCCAAGCATGGCCTGGCTGCCTTGGAAAAGGCCTACTTCAGCCAGCCTACCTCCGCGCAGGCATTGGCCAAGGCGGGCTACTTCGCCTGGCTCTCTTCCGACAACCCCCTCAAAGCCAAAGCCTTGTTTGAAAAAGCCCTCCAGCAACACCACCACCAGCCCTGGGCACTCTATGGCCTCTTGTTAATGGCTTATAACGAGGTGGACTACCAGCGGCAGGCCCACCTGGCGCTGGAGCTTTTGGAGAGGCAGGGCACGCACCCGCTGGCGGAGGCGGCCGCCCAAAGCCTCATGCGGGTGCAGGGGGTTTCTCCAAGCCTGGACGCGTACATTTTTAAGCGCCTGCTGCCGTTGCCGCTGCAGGGGGAGGCCGCCATGCTGCAGGCGGACATTCTCTCGGACATTGCCTACCGCCGGGGGGACTTTGAGAGCGCCCGCCGCTTTGTGGAGGCCAGCGGCAAGCCCCATGCCTGGAGTTTGGTGGGGCCTTTGTTTCCTTCGCGCCTGCTGAGTTTTGCGCAGCCCCTGGAAATAGAGGCGACGGGGGATTTGCGAAAGCTGCCGGAGAATGCGCTGGGGCCTGTGCGGCTGCGCAAGCTGAATACGCCGCAGGGGCTTGGCCACATTCCCCATGAGGGCAATGCCGGCGAAGTGTATGTGCTTGCCACCGACGTAGAAGTCAGCCAAAGCGGCCTCTATGCCCTGCGCGTCTCCTGGGAGGAAAACCTCCTCGTGTTTGTTAACCAGCAACGCCTCCTCAATGCTGTCCACTTTCCCTCGCAAAAGCCCCGCCTCCATACCCTGGTTTTCCACCTGGAGGCCGGCTGGCACCGCCTCATGCTGCGCAGCCCCTCCATACGCCCAAACAGCAACATGGACTTTCGCCTCTCTCGGGTGGACAGCACTTTGGCCACCTCTGCTGCCTCTGCGGCCCCGCCTCTTCGCTTTCGCGCTGCCGAGGGGCCGGCCCCGCGCCCTCCTGCGCAGGTGAAAGCCCACCTCTCCTTCCCAGGGGAGGTTTTGTTTGAAAACCTCCGCCAGGAGGTGGGGGAGGGACTTGCCGCCTTCGTCGTCGCCCAAACCTATTTCCAACAGGACGCAAACCAGGCCAGACGCTTCCTCCAGTTTTGGCCGGACAATGTGGCTTCCTCTCCTGTACACCTGCTGCGTGCCGAAATAGAAGCGGCGGACACTTCCGTTTCCGCACAGGGAAAAGTTTCTTTGGAGCTTGAAGCCGCGCGGCGAAAAAACCCCGAGTTGTTGCGCGCCATTCTCCTGAGCTTGCGGCTAAGCCTCCGTGAAAACCTCCCGGCCGTTGCCCAGCAACTGTTGCAAGAAACTCAGAAACGCTTTGAGCATTTGCCCGCTGAGTTTGAGTTTGAAAATGCACGCCTCTATGCGGAACTTGGGCTGGAGGCCAAGGCCCAGAGGGTTGCGCAGAGGCTTTCCAATGCCGGAGAAGGCTTGTGCAATGCCAGCTTCCTTGCACACCAACTGGCGGTGAAAGCGCGTGCTGCTGGGCAAAGCCAGTCCAGCCTGGAGGCGTTTTCTCTTTGCCCAGGCAGCGAGGAAGTGCTCGCCGCTTTTTTCAAAGTCCGCGGGGAGTGGGAAAAATTCTCGTCCCTTCTGCAACGCTTGCAAGAGGAGGATGAGAGCAGAAGCGCACTCTTGTTTGAAGAGCATACGCGTGTACTGGTGGCACAACGTCGTTTTAAGGAGGCTTTGCAATACCTCCAAACCCTGGAGGCAAGGTGGCCCTATAAAGCCAGCCTCCCTTATTTTATGGCAGACATTTTTGAAGCGCTGGGCAACCCCCAGCAAGCTTTGCAGGCCAGGCAACACGCCTTGCGGCTGATGCCGTATGACTTGGCTTTGCAAAGGCTTGTCCAACGCACCCTCACAGGCAAGGAGTTGCTTGAGGACTTTGCCGTCTCCACGGAAGAGGCACTCAAGGCCTATGCCGACTCGGAGCAGGCGGAGGCCAGTGATACGGCGTATGTGTTGGATACGAGTGTGATGCGGTTTTTTGAGGACGGCTCCATGGTGGAGCGCACGCATATTATTGAGAAGGCTTTCTCTCAACGCGGCGTTGCGCACATTGCCGAGGTGGACATTCCTCCTGGCGCCATTGTCCTCAAATTGCGGACACTCAAAGAGGATGGAAACGTTTTGGAGCCGGAATTTATTGAGCACAAAAGCAGCGTCAGCATGCCGGCGGTGGAGCCTGGGGACATGGTGGAGTTTGAGTATTTAAACTCTCAGCCCTCCCGCAGTTTGTTGTTTCCCGGGTTTGCCTCCCCGGCCTTCTTCTATAAAATGCCCTTTAAGCCCAACCGCTGGGCGAGGTTTACGGTGCTGGCCCCCAAAACCTTTCAGGTGCAAGTGGATGCCTACTTGATGCAGGCGCCCCCGCCCATACTCCAGGGAGAGGAATTTGTCTTCTCTCATGAAGAAAGAAACCTTCCCGCTTTCAGGGTGGATCCGCTTTCTCCGCCTTCTCACATGGAGTGGCTGCCCTTTGTCAACGTAGGCGCCAACCCCGGTTATGAGGGCTTTGTCACCGCCGCAGCTGACAGGAGCCTGGAGTTGGGGCAAGTCCGTTTTGAGGTGGAGCAATTTGCACGCAAAACCACGGCGGGCAAACAGGGCCTTGCGGCTGTGGAGGCACTGTATAACGCGGTGCATACCCAAATTGTGGATGGCAACAACGCGCACATTTCTGCAGCGGCCACTGTCAACAATGAGCGCGGCAGCCGTTTTTGGCTTTTATATTCCGCACTCAAGTCTCTGGGGTTGGACGTGCGTGTGGCGGTAACCACGACGGTTTTCTCAAACCCCAACCCCGTGTTGTTTCCCTTGGCCAACAACCTGGGTTATTGGTGCTTGAGGCTAAAACTCCCAGGGCACCCGGTGCTGTGGTTGGACACCTCGACGCGCTTTCTGCCTTTTGCCACTTTGCCGGAGTATGCAGACGGCCACATGGCTTATGTCCTTCCGGAGCCAGGCAAACCCCTCGAGAAGGAGCGCTTGCCAGCAGTGGCCCCTTCCTTGCGGGCCTTCACCTTCCACCTCCAGTTGGACGCGCAAGGAAAGCTTTCTGGCAAAGGCGAGGAAAGCTATTTTGGTTTTATGGCCGCCAAGTTGACGGAAAGCTTTGGCAAGCTTTCTGAGGAGGAGCAGCAATTTAGAGTGCAGGACAATATAAGCGAGCAATTTGCAGGCGCCCATGTTGACGAGGTTGAAATTGTACCCAGCAAAGCGCCGGGAGAAGCGTTTGTCGTCCGCTACCGCCTGGAGGCCAAAAACTTTGCAAGGGCACTTGAGGAGGGCCGTTGGTTGTTGCCGGCGCTGACGCCGCTCCAAAACCTCGGGCAGCGCTATGCAACTTCAGGGTTTCGCAACACAGCCCTCTTCATTCCAGCCTCGGAAAACGTCAAAATTCAACTGAAGCTGAGTGTGCCGGAGCCTTTCGAGGTGGCAGAGTGGGTGGAAACCCAACAACTCCACTCAAAGTGGGGGAATTATGTACGCCATGAGGCTTTCAACAAAAATGTTTTTGCATTGGAGGAGCATTTCCAGTTGAGGCAAGGGCGCATTTCTCCGGAGGACTATGAGAAATTCGTCGGCTTCGCCGGGGAGGTGGATTTGTTTCAAGCCAGAGAGTTCACCCTGCGCCGACGGTAGCTTCAGTTAGTTTTGGTGAGGCTTTCGGCAGCAGCTGCAATTTTTGAGGTGTTGGCGGTTTTTGTGGTGGGCCATTAACATGCACAAAGCCCCCGCGGAGGAGGCGGCAATTTCGCCAAGGAGGTTGCCATGAAAAAGCCACATGGCCATGGCCAACAAGGCAATGCCTGCCAGCGCCCAAGGCCACGCATCCCAACGGCGGTGTTGGCGAGAGCCTGGCACCAATGCCAAAAAACAGGTTGCCAACACCAACACAAACAAGACGGGGTGCCCGCCCTCCATAAAAGGGGTGACAGAAGGCAACCCCACCAGCACCCAAGGCATGAGTGCGCAATGCGCCATGCACAGCAATGACAAAAACTGCCCAAAATTGTCGAGTCCAATGTGCTTCGCTTTAACAGCCACGAGCCCTCCACAGTTGGCCATGCAAAAAAGCACAAATGCGACTGAGTTGCAATGACGGAAGTGGCCTTGCCGCAACCAACAAAACCCGTCCATAACGCAAGGTGCTACCATGTGTAGTTTTTGCCAGGCTCCATGACGTGAATGCGTACATCTCCCAGCGCGGCCAGCTCTTGCACAATGGTTTCTCGGTAGGCAGGTTTGAGGCCCACAGCGAGAATGTGCAGGTTTTTTGCTTGAAGCTTTTCTAACTCTGCTTTCAACGCAGCGGGCGTCAAATGGCCTGAGCGGCGCGCCAAGGCTTCCATATGGTTGGGGTAGGAGGCTTCCACCAGCACGGCTTTCAAATGGGGGCTTTGGTTGGCGAGGTTCCAAACCTCATCGGTTTCGGCAGAGTCGGAGCCAAAAATAACGGTGGAATGCAAGTCATCCACCTTCAGCCCCACGGTGGGGACAGGGTGGTTGACGGCGACAGCGGTTATGTGGAAGTGCGCAATGCGGACAGGCTTTCCCAGAGGCAGAGGGCAATAACATATGACGGGGCCGTGGCTGTTTGAAAGCCGTGAGAGTTTTGGGTAAACCATGTTGTTGAAAATGTCTCTTTCGAGAAGCTCAATCACTTCCGGCGTCGCGTGAATGCGCAGGGGTGTTTCCAGAGAGGCAAACAACTCGTCAATGAGAATGGGCAGCGTGGCAATATGGTCCAAGTGGGCGTGCGTCAAAACAATGTCGCGCAGGTTTTTTCGCTGAAAGTCATTGAGGCCCAAAGCCACGCTGCCTGCATCCACGGCAAGCACGTCATCCACCACATAGGCAGTTAAACGCTGCTGCGGAAGTATACACCCGTCAATGCCAAAGGAGCTGGGAAGAAGCTGAATTCGCACCAGCAGCAGCCTAACCAAAGTTTCTCAAAACGACGAGCCCTGAATGGAGTTTTTGTCCGCTGGCAACATTGGGCTTCGGTCAGAGGCGTTGGGGGGCACAAAGCCCGTTGCCATTGAGGTGCCCAAAGGTGGACAGGTTATATTGGATGAAGTCATTCAAATTTTTCAGGCCTCCGCCCTTGCCGTGGTCCTTATAGTGCAATTGAGGCTCTGTTCTCCCGGGTGCGCCTTCACATGAGCGAAAGGGGACGGCGTTGCCTTGAGCGTCCTCAACACCTGAATAACGCACCTTCGCCAAGTCTGCATTGGTTACCAGAGGCATTGGGGCGCCCCCAGCGGACTTGCTTGCGGCCCACGCATCCAGCCTCAGGCTGGCATCCTCTTCCAGGGCCTCCCAAAACAAATGGTCAAAATGCAAGGAGACAACTACGTCCTCCGGCGCATTCTCCTTCACTTGGACGCCCCGGCGAAATTCCACTTGGGGGTTTTCACAATTTTTATAGTTGACGGGCATGTTGAAGCCGAGCTCAAAGCGAAACTCCTGTGGCAAGCGCTCAAAGGCATAGCTTGTGGAGGCTGTGCAATGTTCGCCTTCATGCTTGGCTGTGCCGCTTACAAATATACTCCAGCCGTTGGCTTGCATGCGCTCATAGGTTGCCTTGGAGGCTTCGGTGAAATTCAGCTGAGTGGCCTTGGGTGTTGCAGGCACCAGGCTATAGCCAAAGGCATAGCGGGTTTTAGAGTCAAAGCCCGGGGTTTTGTTTTTCTTATTCTGCTTGGACAAAATGCCCAGGGCATAGTCATGTCTGTGAGAGCCAAAGCCGCCATTGTTTTTGAAGTCAACGGCAAACACCCCGTCCAGCTCGGCCACCACAGGGCCTGTCATGGACTGCTCCCCAGCAGACATGTCCGGGTTTTCTGACAACTGCACGTTGGCAATGGTGACAATGGCGCTCTCAAAAGTCAGCGTCCACCCGTCCGCAAAATAAATTTCATGGTCCCCATGGCCATGGCCGTGTCCGCCGTCTCTGAGCGAAATGCCATGCCCAATTATTTCTTCTCCCGAAAGCAACACACGAAAAGTTTTGGGAGGAGGGTTATTCAAGTCCAACGTCGCCTCCTCGTCGCCGGGGCATGCCCAAAGGCCCAGGGGAAGGCAGGCCAACAGGGCTTTCAACGTGTGCTGCATGCCTCGGCCTCTTGTTTTTCGGGTGCTCATTTTGCTTTCTCCGTTGCTTGTGTTGCTGCACTCAAACGCTCTTCAAATGAAAAAAAATAGGGGCCCACGTGGGCACGCAGCCCTGAGTAGAGGGCGTTGTCGGCTTGGCCGGCGGCCCTGTCGGCAAAGCGGTAGGGGGGGGCGCCCTCTTCGGGAAGTTTGGAAAAGTCCACCTTGTCAAACCAGGCCGAGGGCACCACTTTCAGAATGAGGAGGCCTTGGTTTTTCAGCTGAAGCTCCACCGGAATGGGCGTAACAATGCGCTGTCTGCACATGGGGTTTGAGCCGGGGAGGGCCGGGTTGCTGGGAGGCTCTGCGCGGTTTTGCCCTATGGTGAGTTGTGCCTCAAAAGGCCAGCGCCGGCCCTCTTTTTCGGCTTCGCCTTTCACTTCCAAAATGACGGTAGTGTCATTGGCCGCGTCAATGTTTCCGGAGGAGAGCCAAATTTCCCCGGCTCGGGAAGGCTCCGTGGTGCCTCTTCCTTGGGTGGGGAAAGCTTGCCTGGTTTCTGAAAGCGCATCCACCCTCAGGCCACTGCGGACTTCCGCGGAGTAAATGCCCGGCAAGACGCATGAAGTCTCCCAGGTATAATTCCCCGGCGCGCTTTGGTTGAGGTAGAGCGCGCCTACAAACAAAAAGGCCTTCTCCAGGCGCACCTCATAGCCCAGCGAGGAGACAAAGTGCCTGGAGGCCTCATCCCCCACGGCTGCCGCTTCAAACTCAATGAGTGCCTCCCCTGTGCTGGAAACGCAACTGCCAAGCAGACATGCCGCCCACAGCCCTGCCGCTGCCCATAGTGAGGCCAGGCTTCTCAAGTGTCACCTCCGAGGTTTATGGACAAGGAAACCCAAAACATACGTGGGGCGCCGGCGACAAAGTGCCGGGTGGGCACCAGAGGCGGAGGCGAAAGGTTGTCCGCGTAGAAGTTGGAGACGTAGTTAAACTCCGCCAGGCGGTAGCGGTGGCCCAGGAGGTTGGTTACCGCAAAGCCCAGCGTCCAGTGGCGCCATTGCCATTCAGCATTGGCGTCCACCAAAAAAATAGAGTCGCTGCGCTGTCCATAAGGCAAAGGGCGGCGGCCAACCCAGTGGGTGCCCAGGCCAAAGCGCGCCATCAGTGGTGTGCCCCACAACGTCCAGGGGGAGGCGCCAAACAGGGCACCGTCAAGCCTGCCGACAAAGTCGGGGACATAGGGCACCAGGAGGCCCGTGTTATCGAAGGTGGACTGTACCCAGGTGGCATGCGCGGCAACATCAAAAAAACGCCCGCGCAGCCGCCCGGAAAGTAAGGTGCCCAGGCGCGTTGTGCTGCCTCCCAAAATGTTGCGGCCGGCCTGCTCGCTGAAAATAAAGTCCTTGTCAACGCGCGTCCCAAACAGTGCAGCGCGCGCATCCAAACTCGCAAACTCCCATGGGCGGCTATACAGCGTGCCCACTTCCCAGGCGTTTAAAGTTGCAAACGGCGTCTTCAAGTCCTGCCCTATATATTCCGGGTCTATCGAGCGAAACCCCCGCCCGTAGGAGGCAGCAACCTGGAAGTCCCGGAAGGGCCCCAGCACCGCATGGGCTTTGGGGACAAAAATGCTGCCGGAGGTGCTGAGTTTTTGGAAGCGCTCCCGGTAGGCGCCAAAGTCGCGCTGGTTTAAACAACTCTCATCCAACGGAGGGTTTGCAGCGGAGGGGCGGCGTACTTCTTTGGCGAAGCAGTGGTTGGTTATGGAGTAGCTTAGCAACTCCCAGCGCACACTCCCGCGCAGGCTCAGGAGGTGCCAGGGTTTCAATTCCGTGTCCGCATAAAGCCCCAGGTTGCCCAGGACAGAGTCCAAGTCCTTGTCCAGGAGGTAGGGGACTTCTGTGCCAGCCAGCAACCTCGCCTGCTGTCCGGAAACCACATCCACGCGGGCGAAATAGCCTAACTCCCACTCCAGGGGCAGTGTCCACAACAGGGTTTTCATTCTCCCATGGCCGCCAGCCCCCGCTATAAAAGCTTTGGAGGTTTTGTCCAGCATGTCCCCGCGTTGGCCATGAGGGGTTTGTTGGGGAAGCTGCGTGTCAAAAACAAAGCCGGTGAAGTTTTCTCGAAGGCGCATGTGCCTTAGGCCGACAAACACCCGCTGCTCATAGCGGAGCGCCCTCTCTCTGCCGCTGAGGCTGGCAAGCAAGCCCAACTGGTTGGAGTCTCCGCCTTGGCCCAAGTCATAGCTGTCAAAAAAGCCCTTCCTGCCGGCTTGCACGTCGTCCTCGCGCAGCACGCCGGCAGAGTGGTAGTTGCCGAAATAGGCAAAAGAAAAGAGGCGCAAGGAGAGTGTTGGTGCCACAGGAAACAGCGCTTGTGCCATGGCTGCTGCGCTGCGCGCATCTCTGTTTTGGCCAAAGCCTGCCGTTTCATAAATTTGGGCGCCCACAAAGCTTTGTCCCTCTCCAGAGTCAGGCCGCCATGCAGCAAACAGGCGCCTTGTGCCGTAGGAGCCTAGGCTGCCTTTAAAAGTCATCCCCTTTTGCAAAAGCCCCAGGCGGTATTCCGCGCTGCCGGCCACGGCGAAGTTGCCCTGCCTTGCGTCAAAGGGGCCTTCCAGCACGCGGATGGATTCGACCAGCTCGGGAATAATAAAGTGCAAGTCCGCATAGCCATTCCCGTGGATGTTGCCTGCCTGGTTAATGGGAAAGCCCCCCACCCACAACTCAATGTCCTGCCCCTCCCGCGCATCAAAACCCCGAAGGAAAATGCTTTCTGCATGCAAGGCCCCGCCTTCGTTGGTTAGCAAAATTCCCGGGGCAAGCGTCAACAGTTGGGCGGCGGAGTTGCGGGGTACCAAAGCCAGGGGGCCAACCTCCATGTGAAAGTCCCCCGTGCCCCGGTGCCTGGGGAGGCTTTGCCCGCTGACAACGGAGGAGAGGGCGGGCTCCTCGGCGGTGTCTTCTGTTGCTTCTTCGGTGTTGTCTGCTGCGTCTTCTGCTGCGTCCTGTGCTGCCTGTGCTGCTGTCTCTTCGGCGGCCTCTTTGGCTGTGTTTCCTTCCGCCTCTTCTTTTGCTGCTTCCTCAGAGGGCGGGCTTGGGGCCGTTGGGTTTTCCATGGCCTCGTGGAGTGTGTCCGCAAACACACTTCCTGGAGACAGAAAAAAGGCGACAACAAACCCAAGCCATTTCATGCAATGCCCTTAAGAGGCTTTCGCCTCAAATTGTTGTCCGCAGGCTATAGTCAGCCCCCGGCCATCAATCAACAGTTATTGCAACTGTGTTGCGAAATGGAGGTATACTCCGAGGGAGCCACCGCAGGCGCCCGTTGTTTTGTCGGCGGTTTAGGCTGTGGCGGCATATTGGGGCAAGAGGCAAAAGCTTTGACGAAGGCCTGGGCCTGGGAGGGCAAGGGGGCTGTCGCGTTGGAAATGGTTTTCAGCTGGCTAAAGGGAATGAAAATGTCCAGGGGGCCCACGGCATAGGCGGCAACTTCATAGGGGTTATAGTGGAGCAGCAAGCCGCACTCGGTGAAGGCAAACTGCTCACTTAAGCGGAATTGCCCCTTGTCAAACCAATAGCCGTGGGCTTCCAAGTCATCCTCGGGTTTGAGTTTTTGCGCTTTGCGAAATTCCGCTTCGGCCAGTTGGAGGAGAGGCTCCACCTCAGGCCAGAGGCTTGTCAGGCTTAGGGGGGTTTTGGTTTCTTTGTCCCAGGTAACAAACTGTTTTTTGCGGTTTTCATGGGTGCCGCCCTCGAAGGCGACAAACTCAAAACTCAAGGAGAGGTAGCGCGCGTCCTCAAAAAAATGCCTCACCGTCAGCGTCCTCTCCCAGGGCATATGCGCCAACTCCCTGTCGCTCTCACACTCTTGCTGTTGATGCCGCGCCAACTCCTCCTCTACCCATGCCGCCGGCGCCTGGGCGTTGCTGGTTTCAGCCTCCAGCCCCCAGCGCAACCAGCTTTGCAGTTGCGCCTCCACCAGAGGCTTGAGTGCTGCGGGGGCCTCCACCACGCGCAGCGCGCTGACGTGAATGCGGTACGTGCGTTTGCAATGTTGGCTGCTTTTTTGGAGGGCCACCGGTACAAACTTGGTTTTGGAGGCCCTGGAGGTTTTGGGTTGCCCCCAGGCGACAGGGGCCAAGGCCCCCTCCAGAGAGAGGAAGAAACCCAGCAGACAGAGGAAGCAAGAGGGGAGGGTGAAAAAGCGCATGGCAAACTCAAAGGAGATTGTAGGGCCTGTGGCCAAAATTCCAAAAAGATTGTCAACGAGGGTTTTGGGGGGCAGCGCTTTGTGGCAGCGCCCGGAGGGCGGCTTCTGCCAGGGGGATGTCCTCCGGCACATCCACCGCAACGCTGGAGTAGGTGCAGGGGATGCACAGCAAGGACATGCCCATTTCCAAGGCGCGCAACTGCTCCAGGGACTCGGTTTGCTCCAGCGGTGTGGGCGGGTGCCTGGCCATGTCCAGCAGGGCCTCTGGGCGGTAGGCATACAGGCCTATGTGGGCCCAGCGTTGGGCCACCTCCTGGCGCGCACAGGGGATGAGGGCCCGGGAGAAATAGAGCGCGCGCCCTTGGAGGGAGGCAACCACCTTCACCACATGGGGGTTGGAAGCCTCCTCGGGCTTTAAAGGGCGAATGAGCGTCGCCATCTCCATGCCCCACTCAAAGTTTTCGACCAGTTGGCGCAAAGCCCCCGGGTGCACCGCAGGCTCATCCCCCTGCACGTTGACCAGCAAAGCCTGCGGCGGACAGGAAATGTGCTGCAAAGCCTCGGCAATGCGCTCACTCCCTGTCCTACAGTTTTCAGAAGTAATGAGGGCTTTGGCGCCAAACCGCGCAGCGGCCTGGGCAATGCGTGGATGGTCCGTAGCAATATAAATTTCCTCGAAGACGCCGCTCTCCTGGCAGCGCTCAAACACGTGTTGCAGCATGGGTTTTCCCAAAATGGGTGCCAAGGGTTTTCCCGGAAACCGCACGGAGGCAAAGCGCGCAGGAATAAAGGCAATGGCAGGAGGTGTCGTCATCAAAAAACCCACGGAGGAGGGAGGAGGGAGGAGGGAGGAGAAGAGGAGAAAAGGGCAACCAAGGGCTTTAGCTCATTTTGGACATGTGGGAGGACAAAAGCGAAAGCCCCCCTATTGGAAAGAGAAGTGCATATAGCCAAAGGACTTTTTAGAAAAAGCCATGCCAGGCGGTGGAATTTGTGAGACGAGTGGGGAACGTATGAAGTTTGCAGGAGGTGCAAAAGAGGTGTTTGTGGAAAAAAAGGAAACCCCCAAGCAGGGCAAAAACCCCTTGGAGTGGAGCTACTTCAAAACGCTTTTTGGACAAGGCTTTTTTATAAATGCCGCTTTGAAAAACCTCTACCACCTGTTGTTGCGCCTGGAGGGGCCTGCCTTTGAGGCCGAGGGCCTCCTTTGGCTGGAGGACTTGGCCCATTGGATGTGGCAGACGGGGCGTGTCCCCAAGTCCGTAGAAACAGACGGCCGGACGCTGGCGCGCGCGCGCCTTTTGCATGCAACCATGCAAACCATGCCCGCGCTGCGCGAGAAACTGCAGGGTTTTGTAGCCTCCATTGTCCAAAGCATGGAAGTTGCACATGTGCTAACAGACACAGGGTTGCCGGTGCGCCATGCTTTTGGTGGCGAGCTTGTGGACCGGATGATGATGAAGGTGCTGCCTGCGCCCCCTGCCAACCAGGAGTTGTCGGCTTTGCTTCGGCGGCTTTTCCCCACGGAGCGCGCGGTGGGGCGTTTTGAGCGCCTGGGAGTTGAAGGGCAAACTCTGTTGCTGCAGGTGTTTTTTGGCGAGGAAAACGCGTTGGAGCAGCACTGGAAGGAGCATATGCGCCGCGCTTGCCGCGTGCTGGCCATGCGCATTTCCGCCAGCGGCCTGGCCAATGACGTGGATGAGCGTGTGGACAAGGCGCGCTCCGGCGACAAGTCCCCCTTCCTCAAGCTGCCGGCCTGTATTTGCGCCTATGTGGAGGAGCCAGCAGAGCCCTTCGAAAAAACAGAGTTGACGGCCAAAAGCGGCAAACAACCGAAGCTGGAGGACAAGGAAGCCCAGAAAGCCGCCTGCCGCGAGGCCATTGCGGCATGCCGCCGGGTGGTGAAGGAGGTGATGGACTCTTTCAACCATACCGGCATTAGCGTGGACTTGGTTTACCGCTTGGACTTGCTAAGCCGCCGCTTGGACCGCCTCTATGCCCTGGTTTCCCTGTGCTCCCCCATGCCCCCCGAGGGGATGGGGCTGAAACTGGTGGGCACCCTCGTGAGGGGCTGCCAAAAAGACAGAAGCCTGGGCGAGCTTATTCGCCGCAACAACCGCTTGCTGGCCAGACGCGTCATTGAAATTGCAGGCCACAGTGGCGAGCACTATATTTCGCAGACGCGCAAGGAGCAATTCCAAATGCTGGCTTCGGCCTCCGGCGGCGGAGCGCTGACGGCCATTGCGGTGGCCATTAAAGCAAGCTTGCATTTTGTGACGCCGCTCTTCCAAGGCATGGCTTCAGGCATCAACTATGCTGGCGTCTTCGTCACCATGCAGCTGTGCGGCTTTAGCCTGGCGACGAAGCAACCCTCCATGACGGCGGCGACTTTGGCCGGTGCCCTCAAGGAGTACACCAGCTCCAGCGAGGGAGAGAGGCGCTCGTTAACTTCTCTGGCGGAGCTGGTGGTGCGCGCCGTCCGCACGCAGTTTTTTGCGTTAATGGGCAATGTGGGCCTCGTCATTCCCGTGGCGCTGCTGTTAAACCTGGGCCTGCTGTATATAGGGGGGCAGCCGCTGATGACGGAGGAATATGCCCACAAAAGCCTCCAGGCCTTCCACCTCTATGAGAGCCGGAGTTTGGCTTTTGCAGCGCTGACAGGTTGCTACCTGTGGTTTTCCAGCATTTTGGCCGGCATGGTGGAAAACTGGGTGGTGCTGCGCAAATTGCCTGACGCCATTGCTACGCACCGAAAGCTCAGCAAGTGGATGGGGGCCACGCGGGCAAAATATATTGGAAAGTTTGTCCTCAAAAACGCTTCAGGCCTGGCGGGCAACATTTCCCTGGGGTTTATGCTGGGGCTGACGCCGGCTGTCGGCGCTTTTTTTGGCATGGACTTGGACATTCGCCATATTACGTTTGCGGCCGGGCAGCTGACGTTTGCGGTGGCCAGCCTGGGGTTGAGCACCGTGCTGACGCCCGCCTTCGCCTGGGCCGTGGGCGGCCTTGTGGGCATTGCGTTTTTAAATTTTACGGTTTCGTTTTCCTTGGCCCTGGTGGTGGCTTTGCGCGCCCGGGAGGTGGGCTTTTCAGGGGATCGCCGCCTGCTAAAAAAAGTCCTCAAACATTTTATGGAGCGCCCCCTGGACTTTGTTTTGGCCCCCCGGGCGGATGCGCCGGTGTTTGCTGAAACCGCGCCCCCGGAAAAAAACCCGCTGGCAGAAACCCCCGAGGCTTTGCCTTCGGCACAAGCCAAACCGCCACCTCCCTAAAGCAGTCTAGACAGGAGGGAAGGCCCCCTCGGAAGCCAGAAAACCCCCGCTGGGAGAAGGGAAGAGAAAGCGGGTGTCGAGTTTTTTTCTGACAGCCAATACCAGAGGTGGTATGTAGACGTGGGCACCCCAAAACACATTCCGTTTTTATTTGAGGAAAATGTCAAGAAATGGAAGTAACAGGATAAGCATTTGGGGTTTTTTGTAGTGGTTTTAGAGGAACGCATGAAACAAATATCGGCATTGTTGTTTTTGTGGGGTGTTGTTTCTGCCTGGGCGATGGCTGGGGCTGCCGAGACAGTGGTGCATCCTCTGCATATAGAAGCGGCACCTTCCGGGGCAACGGTAAGTACATTGAGGCAAGTTTTTCAGGAGCAGGTGCTCAAAACAGTGCCGGAGTGGACGGATTTTTCGGAAGTGGAGCGTTTTTTGAGGCACCGGGGGGTCACCTCATGCTGGGGGGATGATGGTTGCATTGTCGCCATGGCCAATGCCGTACGCGCAAAGCGCGTGCTTTTGGTTTCTGTGGTGCGCACGGAGCCGTGGATAATTATGTCCGCGCGTGTGTTGGATGCCCGGGGAACGGAGCTGCGCAACATTCCCATTACGGTGTATACGCCGGATGCAGACATGTCCGAAGGCGCTAATTTTGCAGACGGGTTTGCGGAGCTGTTTAAAACGCTCAACCTCTCTGAGTTGGTGCAACTGCCGACAGCCCCCAAGCCAGCGCCTGCTCCGGCCAGTTTGTCAAGCACGCGCATTGCTTCTTATGCCGTGGGTGGCTTGGCTGTGGCAGGCGTTGCGACGGGCATTACTTTTACGGCGCTCTATTTTAGAGACCATGCTGCTTTCAAACGCGAATTGGACGAGTTGGGTGTCAGCCCCGTGGAAGGTGCTGATCGCGCACTCCACCTCATGCAGCGCTGCCAAGAGCACAAACGCTACCTCCTTATCGGCTATTCCGTGGGCGCCGCCGCCCTCGCTGCAAGCATGACGCTGTATTTCCTTTCTCCGGAATATAAGCACAAGCCTGTCGTTTCTTTTTTCCCCCAGCAAGGCGGAGGCACGCTGGCCATAAGCACCTACTTTTAGGCGTAGACCGGTTCCACTTTGACATAGCCGTTGTCCGGTGGACAACGGCTCCGCCGGAAGGCGGTTGTTATTCTTTGCTGCCTTCCTCGCCCGCATCGAGCTCATGTCAAATTGAAACCGGTCTAACCAGCCACTGTTTTTCCACAGGGGTTTGTCGGCTTCCTTGAGGCTGAGAAACACTGGCCTTGGCAGGCCTGCAATGCCGCTAAGCCTGTGCTTTCACAAGCCGATGTTTGGAGGCAGCCAGGCCAGCTGGCCCTTCCTGTGGCACAGCAAGCCTCCAGGGTTTTCCACAGCTTTCCAACAGGAAGCCTCAACCGGTCTACGGCCCTTCGTTGGAATAGAGGTGCACCAGGGTTTGACGGTTTAAGCGGTTAACCGGAGAAGGCAGTGACTTCATGTCTTCTGGAAAACTCAGGAGGGCCGTCCAGGTTTCCTCGTTGAGGTATTGCAAGCCAGCAGGCAGCCGGTGGTGTTTGTGCAGTGGCGCAGCGCTTGCGAGAATAAACCCCCACTCGCCGAAGGAGGGCAGTTGCGCGCGAAAAGGCAGCGTATATAGCCCGGCGTCTCTCAAGGTGGCCTCAATGCACCAGAAGCTTTTGCGGGAGGTGAGCGGGGAAGTGCTTTGAATGGAGGCGACAGCCTGCGGGGCCAGGTGTCTTTTGAGGAGGCGGTAGAAGGCAGCGCTGTAGAGTTTGCCCAAGGCCAAGCTGTTGGGGTCCGGGAAGTCCACAATGGCCACATCCACGTTGAGGGGTGGGCTTTGGGCCAGAAAGTGCATAGCGTCTGCGTTGAGGATGTGGACTTTGGGGTGGTGCAAGGCCTGCTGGTTGAGCTGAGAGAGCGGGCCAAAATGCTGGGCAAGGTGCGTCATGCGCGCGTCCAAATCCACCAGGAGAATGCTTTCCAATGGGGGGTAGCGCAAAAGCTCCCGAATGGCCAAGCCATCCCCTCCTCCCAGCACCAGCACGCGCTTGTGCCGGGGGGCATGGGCGAGGGCCGGGTGCACCAGCGCTTCATGGTAGCGGTATTCGTCTCTGGAGTTAAATTGCAAACTCCCATCCAAAAAGAGAGAAAACTGGCGCGCGCTGCCTGTGACGACAATGCGCTGGTAGGGCGTGGTTTCTGAATAGAGAATGGGCTCCGCATAGAGGCGGGACTCCAGAAAATGCTCCAAGGCCTTCCCATAGGCCAGCAAAGCGCCAAGCCCCACGCCAAGGCCCACCGCAATAAAGCGAAGCCGACGGGCAACGGCCCTGGGCAACTCCAAAAGGAAGGTGCTCCAAAAAGCCACCACCGCATTGACAAGGCCAAAGCCAATGCTTGTCCCCAAAAGCCCGAGGTTGGGCAAAAACAACATGGGAAAAAACAAGGCAGCAAAGAGTGCACCAATATAATCAAAACTCAGCACGCGCGCGACGGCCTGCTTTAACTCCACGCGCTCCTTCAGCAGGCGAATGAGCAAAGGCACTTCCACGCCCACCAGGGTGCCGACGACGAGCACCAAGGCAACCAGCCAAAGGCGCAAATTCCAGCCTTGCCCAAAACACCAAAACAAAAAAGGTGCACACAGGCCGCCCACCAGCGCAACCGCCAACTCCGCTTCAACAAAGCGCTGTGCGAGTTTGTTTTCTATGTGGCCTGACAGCCAGGAGCCAATGCCCATGGCAAACAAATAGAGGCCGATGACCAGAGAAAACTGCGTCACCGCATTCCCCAGCAGGTAGCTGGCCGTTGTGCTTACCACCAACTCATAAATGAGGCCGCAGGTGGCAATAACCAAAACCGTGAGGTAGAGGAAGAAGGGCTTTTGCACATTAACCGTGGATGGCAGCAGCGATGATGATGGCCAACCCCAAAATGAAGGAGCCAATGAGGATGGCCAAGGCCGTGTTTTGGTCCTCCTCTATTTCGCGGTTAACGTCAAAAGGAAAGAGGCGCTTGACGACTTTATAGCCGACAATAAAAACGACCAAGCCCAGCGCGGAAAAGACAATTGAAGCCACGAAGGCTTTGAGAATGCTTGCATATTCCATGTTATTTTCCTCTATGAAGGCCGCCGCCCAAAAACAACACGCCACTGGAGTTATGGCTTGTGTCCCCTGGTTTTATATGGCGCATAAGGCCGGGGGTGTCCGCCTTGTCCACGGGGAGGAACCAGTCAAACATTTCCCCCAGGAGAAAGAGGGTGAGGACAAGGGCTCCGAAATATTTCATTTCTCCTCCCAAAACGCCGACGCAGGTTGTTGCGTGGAAGCGTCCGGTGCCTTGTTTTGAGGCACTTCTTGGACTTGAAACAAGCTGTCTTCCCAGCGGCTCAGCTCAAACCATTTTTTTTGTCCATACGCCAGGAGAGCCACCAGGAAGAAAACACCCCAAACCCCCAAGAGGTGCTCCAAGGGGGCCTTGGCTTCTTTCCAAATTCTCATTGTGGCGTGGTTGGGCCTGTCAAAATGGGTGCCCCGGTTGTGCAGCTTCCAGGAAACCAACACCGTGGCAGGCCCCTTGGAAAAAGGCCCCAGGCGTTTTTGGCGCACAAGCTGTGCATGGCTTTCCAGGGAGCCGCCAAAGTGTTGGTGGCCCAACTCTATATAAGTGGCAACCAGAGGGTTTTGCATGTCAAACGCCTCTTCCAGGTGGCCTGGCAAGAAGGCAAGGTTGGCTTCCAGGAGGGCGTTTTGCAACGTAGGCGCTTGAAGCTCCACCATAAGCCGCTTGGCCTTGGGAAGCTCCACGTGGAAGAAAGCATGCTCCGTCAACGTTTCGCCTTGGGCGGGGTTTTTTTGGGCCACAAAAGGAGAGCTCAACGTGAAGGAGAATTCAGCCACCTCTTTTTGGGGGCTTAACAGGCCAAGGAGAATGCTCAGCACAAGCGCAATGCCGGCATATATGAGGGACCAGCGCAGCGTTGCGCCATAGGGCCTAGGCTGGGTGGGGGCAACCCCCTCGGGAGGAGGCAGAGGTTTTTCCAGTCCAAAAGCCGCTTGCACGGTTTCCGGGGGAAGGTAGGTGCTCAGCGAGAAGGAGGCTTCCTTTTCTGTCCTGTCCAAAGAAAGGCCCAGGGGAGGTTTTGTCCAGGTAATGACGAAGGCAGTGTCCCCCTGGGCAACTTGCCAATAGCACTCCCCCAGGACGTGCTCCGTGACGACGTTGATGGATTGGAAGGGCCTGAAGCACTGCCCTGCGTAGAGTTTTTTCCCATAGTGCGCCCCCCGGTAAGGTGCCCAATGGAAGCCTCCACTCTGTGCGTCCCGCACTTCAGCTGCGGGAATGGGGCGCAGGAAACTCCAATGCTTGTTGGACTCCACCAGCCAGGCAAAGCCCGCGTTTTTCTCCCACAGCAAATACTCAGCCCAGGGGTAGCCGATGCCTCCAATGACGCAGCTGCGCACCAACATGGCCAGGCAAGTCCACTGCACACCCTCGAGGGTGCCTTTTTTCCCCAGAGGAATGAGCGGCACCATGGGAGGGGGCCCCAACTGGGAGAGGAATTGCAGGCAACCTGAGGAGACGTCCATGAGGCTGTTGCAAAAGGGGCAACCTACGCGGCGGGCTGCGTCCGGCGCCTTCAACTCCAGAGGGCCATTGCAGGTGGTGCAACGTGCCTGGGCCAAAGCATGAGAGCGCGGCCTAGGCGGCAACTGGTGTGGGCTAAAGCCCAGCGCTTGGAAGGAGACGCTTTTCCCGAGGAACAGCTCCGGCTTTGGGCCGCCAAAGTCCACACTGGCAAATGCGCCGGCGGGGCCTGTCGCGTCCACATAGGCATGGGTGGCGGCAAAAGAGGGAAGCTGGCCTTCCGCGGAATGTGTTTGGGCAACGTCCCACTCTTCAACCACAAAGCTTTGGTTGTTCCACTCAAAACACGCCAAAGGGCGAAGCTGTGGGTGCTGTGGAAAATTCTCCATTTCCCCCTGGGGGAATAGGAGTTGCCATTGCCCTTCCGAGAAGGAAAGCCATGCACTCTCTTTGCCTTCAAAAGAGAGGTGCCACTCGTCCCAAAACGCATGGCCTTGCGTTTTTTGAAGGCGGCCAATGACGCAAAACGAGCGCCCCTCAAAATGCCCGCGCATGCCCAGTTGAAGGGGCGGCTCCGTGTCCATGAGTTGGGCGACTTTCCCCCACTTCTCCATGTTTTTCTCGCCTCGGAAAAGCAGTGTTTGGCAGTGGCTGCACACAGCAAAGTCCCCGCCGCCCACCTCAAAGGGAATGTCAGCTCCACAAGAAGGGCAGGCATAGCGCTTCATGGTGGGGTGCTCCCTGCCGAGCGCGCCCCACAGTGGCGAAGGACACAGCGGACTTCCACCTCCTGGGCCCCCAGCCAATGTGTTAGCAAAGCTTCAAACTCAGGCCTTGCGCAAGGCCTACAGCTGTAAACAGAAAGCGCGGCATAGCCAAACTCAGGAAAACTGTGGATGGCGAGGTGGGACTCTGAAAGCATTTGTAACCCCGTCACCCCCGCATGGCCTCCAAAAATGTGCCACTGCCCCTGCCCCAAAGGCAGCAACCTCAATTGCGCTGTTAACTGCGCAAAAAGGTTTTTTAAGGTGCCAACCTCCTGCAAAGCCCGGGGAGAGCAGCCCCGCGCATCAATCACCCACTCTTGTCCTGTTGTGTCCACAGCCTAAAACTATCAACTCCTCGCAAAAAGTGGGGCTTGGAAAATAAAAACATTCCAAAAAAGCGCTTGGGGCTTTGGGCGAAGTGGCCGGTGGCTTATGGTTTGGAGCATGTCCTTTTTGTTGACGAGTCTCCTATGCGGGCTTATGTCCACCAGCCCTTCTGCAGCCGCCAACCCTTTGGAGGAGCGTCTGCTCCAATGGAGCCAGGAGTTGTTGGCCAACGCCCATACACCCAGGGGGGCAGCGCCGCTGTTTCTGCTGGCCTCGGAGTTGACGGAGGTGGAGGACTTGTCCCGCCTCCTCCCGGTGTTTGCAAGCGTTGCCCAAAACAACCGTGCGGATGAGCGCATTCGCGCACTTGCGCGCATGGTGAGTGCGCAAATAGAGTACGCAAGGGGCAACACGCGGCGCGGACAAGCCTGGTTGGAGCCGATGGGGTTTTTGAAGGACTTTTGGTTGCTGAGTGGTTTTGAGAATGAGGGCTCCATGGGGTGCCGACAGCAGGTGGGGCCAGAGGCGCAGGTGGAGTTGAATAAAACCTACGCCGGCAAATTCCGCGAGGCCAGCTGGCGCAAGCTGGAAGTACAACCGCGCTGGGGCTATGTGGATTTGTCCTCGGTGCTGCCTTCCAACAAGGAGTTGGTAAGCTTCGCCTTTGGCCAGGTGGAGGTGGCAAAGCCGCAAAAAGTGAAATGGTATGTGGGGGCCTCCGGGGCCTTCTCTCTCTATATTAACGGCCAGGAGGTGCTTTCCTCGCTGGAGGACAACATAGCAAGGCTTGACCAGGCGGGCGTGGAAGTGGTGCTGCCTGCCGGCCAACACCAGGTGCTGCTGAAGCTGTGCCACACAGAGGGCCCCACCGGTTTTTTCCTCAGGGTGGCCCAGGGTGCCAAGCCTGCAAAAACGCCTGCAGAGGCGGTGGCCATGGGGGCGCCTCCCTCGGGAAGGCTTTCCCCAAAACCCCTGGAGAGCCTTGCTGCCGCGCTGCAAAAGGCCCTCAAAAAAACCCCGGGAGACATGCGCCTGCAGGCGGACTTGGCCACCGTGCTGGACGGGTTGAAGACGTTTCCAAAAAACACGCAGCTGCCCTTTGAGTTGGCCAAGGGCGCCGCCGAGGCCGCCCCCGGGGACTTTGAGTTGCAAATGAGGGCAGCACGCCTGGCGGAGGACGCCAATGAGCGCCATGCCTTTTTGTTGCGCGCCCAAAGCCTTGCGCCCAACAACCCTTGGCTGCAGCTGCACATGGCCACCCGGGAAATTGAAATGCAGCGCCCGGAAAAGGCCTTGCCTATGTTGCAAGGGCTTGAGCAAGCCTTTCCCCGTTGGGGGTTGCCCAAGCTTTTAAGGGCGCATGCCGCAGAGCCCCTCTATGGCTATTTCCACGCGGCCAACATAAGCATGCACGCGCAAAAGGCGCTGCCTTTGTATGCGCCCTTGGCCACTCAAGCTGCCGCCCACGCCGAAGGCATGGGGTGGACGGAGGACTCCTTGGGCTATGAGAGGCTGGCTTTGAGTTTGCGTTTTTCAGACACCCACACGCGTTTGAGGTTGGCGGCCAAACTCTCCCAGCTGGGCCGCTGGGAGGAAGAGGTGCGCGAGTTGGAGGAGGTGTTGCGCCAGGAGCCTTTAAAAAACTTTGTACGCATTGGCCTTGCGCGTACGCTTGCCGCCAACGGGCAAACCAAGCAGGCTTTGGAGTTGTTGGCTTTGGCAAAGCGCCTGGCGCCGGAAGAAAGCACCATTCCCTCGGAGGAGGCCCAAGTATGGCTCCGCATGGGGGACGAGGAAGAAGCCCTCAAAGCGCTGCAGGAGGCCGCTTTGCTTGCGCCGCAAAAAACAGAGTTGGGGTTGGCCATACAAAAACTGAAGGGGGAGAAGGGCCAGGCTGAAATGCCTTATGCGGTGGACGTTGTGGCCTTGGCCAAAGCCACCCCCCCGGTGGAAAGAGAGGAGGTGGTGGTGTTGGCCAACATACAATACCAGCGCATACAGGTGACAGGGCATGCCAGCCGGTGGGCGCAGTATGCTGTGCGCCTGCACTCGGACAGGGCCGTGGAGCAGCACCGGAGAGTACCTATTGTTTATGCGCCGACGCGCCAGGCACTGCACATGGTGCGCGCCCGCATTATAAAGCCCGACGGCTCCACGGTGGACAGCGCCCAGGAGTTTGAGACGCATGTAAATGAGCCATGGGCCGGCATGTACTATGACGTACGCGCTCGCCTGTTGGACTTCTCCCAACTGGCCAAGGGGGATGTGTTGGAACTCCAATGGCGCTTGGACGACACAGCCCCGGACAATTTGCTGGCGGACTATTGGGGGACAGTGGAGTTTATAAAAACGCAACACCGCGTGGTGCAGTGGAAGTTTGTGGTGGACTTCCCCGCAACGCGCCAGCTGTATGACAATGCGGAGAGTTTGCCCGCATGGGTTTCCACGCGCACGGAGAAGAAGGGGGAGCGGCTCATCAGTTTTTATGAGGCCCAGGAGGTGGCCAAAACGGTGGCAGAGCCCTTGATGCCGGGCATAGCGGAGGTGGCAACGCCTCTGCATATTTCCACCTATGGCACATGGGAAGAGGTAGGCGACTATTGGTGGGGGCTTATAGAGGGGCAGCTTGCGCCCAATGAGCAGTTGAAGAAGACGGTGGCCGAGTTGCTGCAGGGGGTGGACAGGAGTGACAGGCGCAAGGTGGTGGAGGCCATTTATGGTTTTGTGGTTTCCAAGACGCGCTATGTTGCGCTGGAGTTTGGCATTTACGGCTTTAAGCCCTACCCCGTCTCCCGCGTCCTCGCGCGAGGGTTTGGAGACTGCAAGGACAAAGCCGCCCTCATGCATGCCATGCTGAAGGAAGCCGGCATTGCTTCAACGTTTGTATTAATAAGGGCCAATTTTGTTGGGCGCCTGGCCCCGAGGCCGGCCTCTTTGGCGGCTTTTAACCATGTCATTCTCCATGTGCCGGAATTGGACCTCTTCCTCGACGGCACCGCTGAATTCCACGGCACCGCTGAAATGCCCTCCGCGGATGCGGACGCCAATGCCCTCCTGGTGGCGCCCCATGGGAAAAGCCGCTTCCTCCATACGCCGGCGTTGAAGGCGGAGGACACCTGGGCGGACAGCCGGCAGACGGTTGCCCTGGCTGTGGATGGGAGTGCACACGTGGAAGGCACGTGGACAACCCAGGGGCAATGGGCGCCTGGCTTTCGCAAGGCTTTTGCCGCGAAGGCGGGGCAGGAGGCGGAATTCCTCAAGCAGTGGGGGCAGGCCTACCCGGGCATTTGGCCACAGGCTTTGGAAACCAACGCGGTTGAAAACTTGGAGGAGCCCTTCCGCCTCCAGTTTTCCGCCAAAATTCCCCGCTATGCTGAAGCAACGCCCGAGGGCCTGCGGTTTTATGCCCTGGGCTTTCGGCAAAACCGCAGCACAAGCCTGGGGCAGCTGGCCACGCGCCATTGGCCCTTGGAGGTGCCGGAGCCTTTTGTGGAGAAGCATGAAATGGTTTATAGGCTGTTGCCAGGGTGGCGCCTTGCGGAAGCGGACTGGAAGGTGGAGGAGCCTTCCCCCTTTGGTGAGTTTGTGTTAAGTGTCCACTCCGAGGAGGGAAAGCTGACGGTGCAAAGCACCTGGAAGCTGACAACCCACCGGGTGGAGCCCGAGGACTACCCCGCCTTCCGCGCCTGGGTGTTGAAGGTGGAGCAACTGCAAAACCGCAGGCTTTTGTTGTTGAGGTAGGGTTCAGCCTAAAGCAGCGGCGAGAGGAGCCGCGCGAAGGACTCCAAAAAGCGCTGGCTGAAGGGGCGCTTTCCTCGGAACCTCAGCAGGGCGCAGGAGGCCTCCGCGTCCTCTAAAAAGCACTGCGTCAAAGCTTGGGCCATGGCTTGGCCGTAGAAGAGGGCGCTTATTTCAAAGTTAAGCTCAAAGCTGCGCACGTCCATGTTGGCGGTGCCAATAATGGACAAGGCATTGTCCACCAGCAAGGTTTTGGCGTGCAACAGCCTGGGCAAATACTCAAACAGGCGAACGCCGGCCAGCAGCAACTCGTCATAATAGGAGCGGCTTGCCAACGTCACAAGCCACGAGTCACTGCGTTTGGGCAGGAGAATGCGGACGTCCACGCCGCGCAAGGCCGCGTTGGTGAGGGCTGTTAACATGGCCTCGTCCGGTACAAAATAGGGTGTCGAAATCCAAATACGGTGTTGGGCCAGGCCAATGGCGGAAAAATAAACGTCGCGAATGGCTTTAAACCTCAAGTCCGGCCCCGAGGGAATGAGTTGAATGCAATGGGGTTGCAAGCAGTGGGGGTGGCTTTGGGAGTAGGAGGGGAAATACGCTTCCTCCGGGTGGGCTTTCCCCGTGGCATAATTCCAGTCCTCCCAGAAAACCGTTTGCAGCCAGCGGACAGCGGAGCCTTCCAGGTGGACATGCGTGTCCCTATAGGCTTTGGGAGAGAGGCGCTCATCCGCTTCCTTCGCAATGTTAAGGCCACCCAAAAAGCCCGTATGCCCATCCACCACCACCAGCTTGCGGTGCGTGCGGAAATTCACGCGGGGCTTAAAGCTGAAGAGGCGCACCGGGTGGAAGAAGGCCACTTCTCCTCCGGCGGCCTGGAGGGGTTTGAGGTGCCTTCGGCGCATACGGGAGGAGCCCACAGCGTCCAGCAGCAGGCGCACGTGAATGCCGGCTTTGGCGCGCTCCGTGAGGGCCTCGAGGAAGCGGAGCCCCAGGGCGTCCGGGTGGAAAATATAATACTCAAGGTGAATGTGGTGCTTGGCTTGGCGAATGGCTGACAGCAAAGCCTCAAAGGTTTGTGCACCGTCCTTCAGCAGGTGCACCTGGCTGCATGCGGCGGCCGGCATGCCGGCAACCAAGGTGCCCAGGCGCGCCAGCGGCAACAGCTGTGGTGGAATGCCAACATGCTGGCCGGAGTTGCTGGCCGTGCGCATGTCCAAGCCTGCCGCCATCCAATTGCGCGCGCGCAGGCGCTGTATGCGTGTTGTGCGAATGCGCCTTGGGCCAAACAAAAAATAAATGGCCAAGCCCAGGAGTGGCAAAAGCGCCAACCCAAATATCCACGCCAGCGTGGCCACAGGTGGACGCTTCTGCATCACAATCCAAACCACCAACACCAGGAGGTAGAGGGCTTGGGTTGCCGCCAACACAACAATGGCCTGGGTGGTGTTGCTAAAAAAGAGGGAAAGGAAATAAGAAGGCTGCACACATTCTCCCAAGCCCCGCCAAGTTAACCCTCGCGCCTGCACTAAAAAAAGCGTTTTTTTTGGAAAGCCCCTTGCAAAAGCCGCTACACTCCGCGCATGCATGAAGCAAGCCTCGCCATAAGCTTAATAGAGTTGGCCCAAACCACCTTGGAGCGCTATGGCCTTCGGCGCGCCCTGGTTTTGCAGGTGGAAATGAGTGCCCTCTCCATGGTAGACGCACAGGCCCTGGCCACCGCCTTTGACTGTGCCAAGCAGGGCACCGCCTGCGCCGAGGCAAAGCTTTTTGTGAGGGAAGCCCCTGCCCGGCTTGTGTGCCCTCAATGTGAGGCCTATGTTTGTATTGGCCACCGCACCCAGCCTTGCCCCATGTGTGCTTATGACAGTGGGTGGAATGCCGTGGGGGATGGCTTCATTCTCAAAACCATAGAGGCGGACTGAATATGTGCGGAATTTGCGGTTGCGAAAACGAAGAGGGGCACCACAGCCATGCGCACGCGCACAGCCATGCGCACCTGCACACGCAGGAGCAGCAGCGGCACAGACGGCGCATAGAGGTGGAAAAAGACATTTTAACCAAAAACGCAGAGAGGGCCGCGCATAACCGCGCCTTTTTTGCCAAGGAGGGCATAACGGCGGTAAATGTGCTGTCCGCACCCGGCTCCGGCAAAACAAGCTTGCTGGTGCGCCTCCTGGACATGCTGAAGGGGCGCTGTCCCCTGGCCGTGCTGGAGGGAGACCAGTACACAGACTTGGACGCCCAGCGCATTCGACAGACGGGGGTGGCCACCTTGCAAATGAATACCGGCCGTGGCTGCCACCTGGACGCCCTCCAGGTGGCTTATGCCCTCACCGTACTGCCCGTACCCACGAGGGGTTTTTTGTTTATAGAAAACGTCGGCAACCTGGTATGCCCAGGCGCCTTTGACTTGGGGGAGACGCTGCGCCTGGTGGTGCTTTCCCTGACGGAGGGAGAGGACAAACCCCTCAAATATGCCGACACCTTCTCCACGGCCCAGGCCGTTGCCCTCACCAAAGCGGACTTAGCCCCCCACTTGGACATGCCCCTGGAAGCGTTGAAGGCAAACCTGCGCAGCGCCTGCCCCAAGGCGCCCCTCTTTTGGGTTTCCTCCAAAACCGGCGAAGGCATGGAGGCCCTGTTGGAGTGGCTGTGGGCCTTTAAAACAACCCCACCGGCAGCTACGCACAGCCATGGCTAAGGCCCCTCCTTGGGCCGCTGCGCCCAAGGCCGTGTGCCGCTTGCGCCTGCGCCTGCGTGGCCTTGTGCAAGGCGTAGGCTTTCGCCCTCACCTCTACGCCCTGGCCCTGCGCCATGGCTTGTCCGGCTTTGTTTATAATGACCAGGAGGGCGTACTGCTGGAAGCCCAAGGGGAGGCCCACAAGCTGCAAGCTTTCCAAACGGCCCTCCGGGAGGAGCTTCCGCCCTTGGCACGTGTGGACTCCCTGGAGGCCCAGGAGGTGCCCTGCCTCCCCGGGGAAGGCGAGGGCTTTGCCATTATGCCAAGCCCAGAGGAGGCGGCGGCACCCCCCCTGCTGAGTGTGGGGCCGGACATGGCCCCTTGCAAAGCCTGCCTCGAGGAGTTGTTGTGCCCGGGGGAGAGGCGCTTCCTCTATGCTTTCCTCAATTGCACCCATTGTGGCCCCCGCTATACGGTAAGCCTGCACATGCCCTGGGAGAGGGCCCACACCGCCCTGGCGGCCTTCCCCATGTGCCAAGCCTGCGCCGCGGAGTATGCCAACCCCGCCGACAGGCGCTTCCACGCTCAACCCATTGCCTGCCCCGCCTGTGGCCCTCAGTTGGACCGCTTCCACTTTGACATGATCTCTTCGTTGGGCTCCGGTTCCGCTCAGGTCATGCACTTGAGTGCACTCCCATCGCGGAATCCTCGCCCGCCTCGAGCTCATGTCAAATTGAAACCGGTCTGTTGTGTTGACAGTCCAGCGGCAAGGGGGGAGGACTCGGCCCTCCTGAAAGCGTTTGCTGCCTGCATTGCCGGGGGCGGCATTGTGGCACTCAAAGCCGCGGGCGGCTTTCAGCTGGTGTGCAATGCGCACAGCGAGGCGGCGGTAGCGCGGCTGCGCCAACGCAAAATGCGTGAGGGTAAGCCGCTGGCAATAATGGTGCCTAACTTGGCGACGGCGCGGCGCTACGCCAAGTTGAGTGGCCTGGAGGAGGCCCTGTTGTGCAGCCCGGAGCGCCCCATTGTGCTGGTGAGGAAGCAGGAGGAAGCGCAAAGCCCCCTCGCCCCCTCCCTGGCCCCGGGTATGGCCCACCTGGGGCTGTGCCTGCCTTCCACCCCTTTGCACTATGCCCTGTTGTATGAGGCCCTGGGCCGCCCCGCCTCCCGGGCGTGGTTGGAAGAGGCCCAACCCCTGGCCTGGGTGGCTACCTCCGCCAATTTAAGTGGGGAGCCTCTGGCCATTGGCAATGAGGAGGCCCTCTGCAGCCTCTGTGGCATTGCGGACAGCTTCGCCCTGCACAACCGCCCCATTGCAACCGCCATGGACGACAGCGTCCTCCAAGTGGCCGCCGGCGCCCCGCAACTGTTGCGCCGCGCACGCGGCTATGTGCCAACGCCCCTGCCATTGCCTTGGCAAGGGCCCCCGCTGCTGGCTGTGGGTGGCCAGCAAAAGTCCACCTTCTGCCTGGTGCATAACAACCGCGCCTATATAAGCCAGCACCTGGGTGCCTTGGACAGCCCCAAGGCCCGCGCCGCCTTCAGCGACAATATAGAGCGCCTATGCGCGCTGCTAAAACTGAAGCCTCAGTGGCTGGCGGCGGACTTGCACCCGGAATATTTTAGCACGCAGTGGGCCGAGGCGACGGGGCTTGCGTGCCTGGGGGTACAACACCATGCCGCCCATGTGGCCGCCGTATGGGCGGAGCACCCCCAGGCCCCCAGCCCCCTGCTGGGCCTGGCCTTGGACGGGGTGGGCCTGGGCAACGACGGCCTGCCCTGGGGCGGAGAGTTGTTGTTGCTGGAGGAGGGGGGGGCCTGGCAACGCCTGGGGCACTTGGCGCCTTTGCCTTTGTTGGGGGGAGAGGCCGCCGCCATGGCGCCCTGGCGTATGGGTGTTGCTGCCTGGCTTGCCCTCGGAGAGGAGGCCAAAGCCCTGGAGGTGGGGGCCAGGCATGGGCTGAGTGCCTCCCTGCTGGCTGCGTGGAAGCGCGGGGGGCTGCATGCCCCCTTAAGCACCTCCCTGGGGCGGTTTTTGGATGCGGCGGCCAACCTCCTGGGGCTTTGCGAGGTGGCCAGCTTTGAGGCCCAGGCCCCCATGCTTTTGGAAGCGTTGGCCCATAGAGAGGAAGGCCTCCCCCTCCCCTGGCCCCTGGAGGGCTTTGAGGTGGAAGCTGACAATACCCTCAACCTCCTGGGGTTGTTAGGCCGCCTGGAGGGAGGCCGCCGGGGGGCCGCCCTCTGGTTGCATGAGGCCCTCGCCGAGGCTTTGGCCCAGTGGGCCGGCCAGGAGGCCCGGCGGCGGGGCCTTGGGCATGTGGCCCTTGCAGGAGGGTGTTTCCAAAACCGGCTGTTATGTGAGGCCCTCACAAGGAAGCTGGGCCAGCGGGGGCTGTGTCCTTTGCTGCCTCGGCAGTTGCCGCCCAATGACGGGGGCCTTTGTTTGGGGCAGGCCCTCATGGCCACCTGGCATTATGGGGGGTAGGGCAAAACCTCGAGCCCCCCCCTCACCCCACTGGGGGAGAAGGGGCAATGTCCCAAATATGGCGGGCATATTCTCCAATAGTCCTGTCCGAGGAGAACCAGCCAATGCGGGCGACATTGAGGATGGACATACGCCACCATTGTTGGGGGTTTTGGAAGGCGGCGGCGACGTTTTGGTGTGCTTGCGCGTAGGCGTCAAAGTCCGCGAGGACGAGGTAGTTGTCCTCAGCCAGGAGGTTGTCAATGAGAGGCTGGTAGAGGTAGGGGTTTTCCGGGGAAAAAAGTCCAGAGGCGATCAGGTTGAGGACTTCGCGCACCTGGGGGTTGTTTTCATAAATGTGGCGGCCTCGGTAGCCCTCGTGGCGTTTTTGAGCCACTTCCTTCTCCGTAAGCCCAAACAGAAAAAAATTGTCCGGGCCAACCAAGTCGCGAATTTCAATGTTGGCACCATCCAAAGTCCCCAGCGTGAGGGCACCATTCATCGCAAACTTCATATTGCCGGTGCCGGAAGCTTCCATGCCCGCGGTGCTAATTTGCTCGCTTAAGTCCGCGGCTGGAATGAGGCGCTCGGCGAGGGAAACTTGGTAGTTGGGGATGAAGCAGACAGAAAGGCCGGTGGCTTCCGAGTCGCCGTTAATGACTTCCGCAATGCCATTAATGAGGCGAATAATGAGTTTGGCGCGTTGGTAGCCGGGGGCGCTTTTGGCACCAAAGAGAAACACCCGCTTCACCGGGGGCGGGGTGTGTTGTTTTCTGGCTTGAGTCCACAAGTGGACAATGTGCAGGGCGTTGAGCAGCTGACGCTTATATTCATGGAGGCGTTTAATTTGAATGTCAAACATGGCCTCCGGCGGCGCCTGGAGGAGGCGGCGCGCCAAAAGGTATTGGGCCAACTCTGTTTTGTTGGCCAGTTTGACAGCGGCGAAGGCTTCGACGAAGGCGCTGTTGTCGACGAAGTTTTCCAACTCCTTTAAGTGCTCCAAGTCCGAAATCCACGCATCACCAATGTATTGGCTAATAAGCTTGGCCAGCCGCGGGTTGCAGGCCAAAAGCCAGCGCCTTGGCGTCACGCCGTTGGTTTTGTTGTTAAAGCGCTCAGGGAACATTTCAGCAAAGTCCGGCAGCACCTTTTTTTGCAGCAAGCTTGAGTGCAGCGCTGCAACGCCGTTGACGCTGTGGGAGCCAACCACCGCCAGGTGCGCCATGCGGATCATTTTTTCATGGCCTTCTTCCACCAGGGACATGCGCGCAATTCGCGCCGCATCCAGGGGGTAGCGAAGCTGCACTTGCCGGAGGAAGCGGTGGTTAATTTCATAAATAATTTGGAGGTGCCTGGGCAAAAGCCGCTCAAAGAGGGAGACGGGCCACTTCTCCAAAGCCTCCGTCAGCAGCGTGTGGTTGGTGTAGCCAAAAGTCGCCACCGTCATCTCCCAGGCTTTGTCCCAAGTGACGCGTTTTTCGTCAATGAGGACGCGCATTAACTCAGCAATGGCAATGGCGGGGTGGGTGTCATTGAGTTGAATGGCGACTTTGTCAGGGAAGGCCTCAAAGTGGCTGTGGACTTCAAGGTAGCGGCGGACAATGTCCGCAATGGAGCAGGCGACGAAGAAGTATTCCTGTTTGAGGCGCAACTCCTTGCCCGCCTGGTTCTGGTCATTCGGGTAGAGGACTTTGGAGATGACTTCCGAGTTGTTTTTTTCGACGACGGAGGCCTCATAGTCACCGTCATTAAAGAGGGCAAAGTCAAACTCCTCGGAGGCGCGGGCCTGCCAAAGCCGCAGGGTGTTGACGGTGGTAGCGTTATAGCCCGCAATGGGAATGTCAAAGGGAATGCCCAACACTTTTCTTCCGCCCACCCAGCGGAAACCAGGCTGCCCGGCCGGGCCCATATAAGGCTCAATGCGCCCATAAAATTGGACAGGCACTGTCCTCTCAGGGCGAATAATTTCCCAGGGGTTGCCAAATTTCAACCACTCGTCCGCGCGCTCCACCTGTTGGCCGCCAATAATTTCTTGTCGGAAAATGCCAAACTCATAGCGGATGCCATAGCCCATGCCGGGCAAGTCCTGTGTGGCCATGGAGTCCAAAAAGCAGGCCGCCAGGCGCCCTAGGCCCCCGTTGCCCAGGCCAGAGTCAGGCTCCTCCTCCAGGAGGGAAGAAAGCTCAATGCGCAAGTCAGCGAGGACTTTGTGGGCAATGGGCCATAGGCCCAGGTTAATGAGGTTGTTGCCCAGGGCCCGCCCCAGCAAATATTCAGCGGAGAGGTAATAAGCACATTTGACGTCCCCGCTGCGGTGTCGCATTTTGGTTTGGGCCCAGCGTGTGGCCAGCTGGTCCCTGACGACGTGGGCCAAGGCGAGGTAGCGATCGTAACTTGTCGAGGCTTCAAAGGTGGAGGCCCGCGTCAGGGCAATATGCTCCAAGAAGGTTTTGCGGAAGCGCTCGGCTGTCATTCCCGAGGGAGAAAAAGAAGAGGGCGGCAAAAATGTATTCATGGTGGTGAGAGGTTACCTAGAGGAAACAAAAAGTTGCCAAAGCCTCAGGGAAGGGCCTTCCCGGAGGTGGCAGCATTGGGTGTAGCATATTGGGCCACGGAGAGGGCGTGCGCAGGCGCGTCCAAGGCCGTGCGGAGGGGGAGGATTTTTTCTTGGAAGTCCGCCAGCAGGGCCTTGGGGAGAGGCTCCGGCCGAGGAAAATTCTGGTTAAGGGGGTTAACGTGGACGCCCTTGCGCAGCAACTCAAAGTGCAGGTGGGGCCCGGTGGACATGCCGGTGTTGCCGGACAGGGCGATGACTTGTTTTTGGGAGACGCGCTGGCCCTTGGTGACATGTCTCTTGGAGAGGTGGCGGTAGCAGGTTTCAAAATGCATCGCATGGCGGATGCAAATGGAGTTGCCGCCGGCATTGCCATAGCTGCTGTCCGAGACAACCCCGTCGGCGACGGCCCAGACGGGGGTACCAATTTCAGCGGCATAGTCCACGCCTTTGTGGGCGCGCTCATATTTTAAAATGGGGTGCATGCGCATGCCGAAGCGGGAGGTAATGCGGCTGAATTTGAGAGGGGACTTGAGGAAGGTTTTTTGCGCGGAGGAGCCGTCTTCCATGAAGTAGGTTTCCGTGCCGTCAGGCAGGCGGTAGCGGAAGCTGCGCTTTTGGCCAATGGCGCCTTTATATTGGGCGGCCAGCACATGGCCATAGGAGATGGTGCGGCCCTTGGAGACGACTTTTTCGACAACAATGCGCATATGGTCCCCCTTTTGCACGTCCCGGTAAAAGTCAATGTCCCAGGCAAACACATCCGCGACGACGACGGCAATTTCCGGCTTCTCCCCTGCGGCAATGGCCGCATTCCACAGGGAGCTGTTGACGGACAAGTCGACGACGTCAACTTTGTTTTCCCTCTCTATTTCAAGCTGTTTTCCTTCATAGTGCTCCCCGTTTCGCCTCACTTGCCACTCCGTCAGCGGGTTACGGCGGTAGTCCAACAACGCCAACTCCCCGTTTTGGAAGACAAGGCGCACCTGGTCCCCCGCCCTCGCCTTGCGAAAGTCAAAATCCGCCGCCGCCAGTGCGCCTTGCACGGCACTGACGCGCGCACTGTCCAGCCCCATTTGGAAAAGCAAATGGGGGACAGTTTGCTTAGGCTCCAAGCGCCGGTTGATGATTTGGGTTGTACGGTTGGTCTCTTGCGCTGTCTCTGGCGCGCTCAGACAAAGCGCCAAGGCCATCAGTCCTGTAAGTCCTGTCCACATGTGCGTTGAGTTTAGTCCTTTTTTTGGGAGATTCGAAATTTTCGTTTGCTTTAAGAAGGAAAGAAGAAGGAGGTGGCCTGTCTAGAGAAGCTCCGCAAGGGGAGTGAAAAAAGTTTTCCAATAGAGTTTCTAAAGAAGACACGCTCCTTGTGCATGGCTTCCAAGACGACGGCCTGTTGTTTTTCCGGAAGGTGGGAGGCCACATGGAGAGAAGCCAGCAAGGAGGGCTGGCTTAGGGTGAGGGTGGAGGGTTGTTTTGCCTTCTTTTTTTGCGCAAAGGCTCCTGCCAAATTTCCACGGCCTTGTTGTGGCATGCCAGGTCCGGGCAGAAGACGTGAGTCCCATCATTGCGAGAGACGAAATAAAACTCTTTGCACTCCAGGGGCATGAGGGCAGCTTCAATGGCGGCCTTTCCGCTGCCGGCGATGGGCCCCGGCGGAAGCCCATACGTCGTATAGGTGTTATAAGGGTGAGGCGTATCCAAGTCACTGCGGGTAATGGTGTTGTTGTGCAAATACCCCTGGCGCAGCATTTTTGCATAAAGGACCGTCGGGTCTGTCTGCAGTTTCCAGTTTTTTCGAAGTCGGTTGTGGAACACACACGAAATGCGGGAGCGCTCCTCGGGGGCGCCGGTTTCTTTTTCGATGATGGAGGCCAGCGTGAGGGTTTCGAGGAGGTTCAACTCAATGCCCGGCTTCCTGGGGGCGGCCGCATAAGCGTCCAAGGTGGCCTTCACCATTTTGCGCAGGGCCTCCTCTTCCGTGGCGCCGCGCGCAAAGAGGTAAGTATCCGGGAATAAAAAGCCTTCCAGGTTTTGGGCCGGCACGCCCAGTTGGCTAGCAAAGGAGGCGTCCTTCATCAGCGAAAGAAGCGTTTGCTCGCTCCACCCAAGCCCGGCGGCGGCCATAATGGGGGCAGTTTCGTCCATACGCAAGCCTTCAGGGACGGTGAAGCGGTAGGTTTTCACTTGGTTACCAACAATAATGGCAGCGACTTGGGCCGGGGAGAGGGGCCCTACAAACTCATACTCGCCGGCTTTGAGTTTGGGGACAAGGCCCTCCTTGCGCAGCCACTCATAAAAGAGAGCAGCATTTTGAATAACCCCGGCCTCCTCGAGTTGGTTGGACAAACTCCGCGGGCCCGTCCCATGTTTGACGAGGACGCGTTTAGGCTCTTCACTGCCAAAAGGGGTTTGGGCAAACTCGGCAAGCCCTGGCTGAAAAAGCCAGCACCCGGGCAGCCAAAGGAGTGACAGCAACCAGGAGGCATACAGGAGAGGCTTCATAAGGTTTGGCTTTCTTGTGCGTCCAACCAGCTTTGCAAAATGAGTGCAGCGGCGACGTGGTTGATGAGTTGTTTTCTTTTGTCACGCGAAAGGCTGGCTTCCATTAACGCACGCTCTGCCATGACAGAACTCAGCCTTTCATCCCAATAATGCACCGGCAACCCCGTCGCCTCCTGCAAGCTTTCTCCCAGCTTGCGCGCCACCTGTGCCGAGTTGCCTTCGGAAGCATTCATATGCAAAGGCAAGCCTACCACATATTGGTGGACTTCATGGGCTTTGGCCAAGTCCGCCAGGGCCTCCACGTCCACCCGCAGGTTTTTACGCCGCAGCGTCGAGTGAGGTTGCGCAATCACCCCCAGGGCATCTGAAAGGGCCACCCCCACGGTTTTGCTGCCGACGTCCAACCCCATAGTACGCATCCAAAGCTCCTTTCGAGACATACCGTCTCAAACTGAGACGCAATTGAGAGGCAAAGCCACAAAGCAGCGTTATATTTTATGGGGTTTAGCTGTCAAACCTTTTGGCACGCTTTCTGCAAAACCCTTTCGCGTGGACGGCAGGACGGTAGACGGTGAGCGGCAGGGCAGGACGGTAGAGGCGGTAGCGGGCGGCGGCGGCGGAGCAGCAATGGGCGGCGGCGGCGGAGCAACGGGCGGCGGCGGCGGAGCAACGGGCGGCGGCGGCGGAGCAACGGGCGGCGGCGGCG
>Ga0209737_10000085_pt1 | contig 81853 bp, 60 predicted proteins | sample TergutCu122P3_FD_187284 | JGI IMG/M metagenome (GOLD analysis project Ga0209737, IMG submission 187284) | Cubitermes ugandensis P3 segment gut microbial communities from Kakamega Forest, Kenya - Cu122 P3 (SPAdes) (version 2) | ecosystem: Host-associated > Arthropoda: Insects > Digestive system... | reverse complement strand
CATTACGGGGATTGAGGTGCTTGATGTCAGGGGAAGGGTTGTATCATCCCATACTTTCAACATGCTGTCAGCGCATCATAATATTGACATCTCGCATTTAAACAACGGGGTCTATTTTATAAGGATAAATACAAAGCAGGGGGAAGTGGTCAAAAAAGTAGTGAAACAGTAATGCGTAAGGTGCAGGATAATTATATTATGTGGAGGTTACTTCCCGATGCAGAACCGCGAAAAAACGGTTTCAAGTACTTCATCTGTTGTTATTTCACCTGAAATTTCCCCTAAATAATTTAAAATGAGATTAATATAAAGAACAATAAGGTCGGTGGGAAGCTGCTGAGTAAAGCCGGCTTCTATTTTATTGATTTCATCTTCTATTTTAAGCATAATGTCGTAATGACGAACATTGGTAAGAAGTGTGGTGTCAGTAATCTTTTGTTTTTCAACATGCTTAATAAGCAACTCCCGAATGTCGTCAATATTTACGTTGCGTTTAGCAGAAATGAAAGCGATGTCGTATTCCTCCCATTCAATGAAATGTTTCGGCAGTTCGTTAAGCTGATCTATTTTATTGGCAACAATAATCAGTTTTTTGTGAATAAAGTCCGTTTCGTTTTCTAAAAATAGTAATTCTTTTTCTACTTCTTCTAACGATGTTTCTGAGATGTCGATCATATAGAGGATAGTATCAGCCTTATCAATTGCTTTAAAGGTGCGTTCAATGCCGAAAGTTTCTACTTCGTCATCCGTAAGGCGAATTCCGGCAGTATCTATAAAGCGAAAATTGATTCCGTTAATCGTAAAGTTATCTTCAATCGTATCGCGCGTGGTGCCGGGAATATGAGAAACAATGGCACGGTCATCTTTCAGCAAACAATTGAGCAACGTGGATTTTCCTACATTGGGTTTTCCGATAATGGCTACCGGAATACCGGACTTAAGCACATTTCCCAGCTTAAATGATTCCGTAAGTTGAAATACCTCTTCTTTGAGTGCATGTAAGAGTTTTGATAATTGCGAACGATCGGCAAACTCTACATCTTCTTCGCTGAAATCAAGCTCCAACTCCATGAGCGCCGCCAATTCAATAAATTGATCACGTAATGTTTTAATACGCGCAGAAAAATTTCCTTTTAATTGATTTATCGCCAATTTATGTGCTGCTTCGGATTGAGAATCAATTAAATCGACAATGGCTTCAGCTTGCGGTAAATCTAATTTTCCGTTTAGAAATGCCCGCATTGAAAATTCTCCCGCTTTTGCTAACCGTGCGCCGTTTTTTAATAGTAATTCTATGATTTTCTGCTGAATATAATTTGATCCGTGGCAGGTTATTTCTACCACATCTTCTCCCGTATAGGTTTTAGGTGTAGTAAATTTAACTACCATCACTTGATCTATTAACGCCTCATTGTCATAAATATCAAAACGTTTAACAAAGTGAGAAGGTTGCGATTTAAAATCATCAGCATCTTTGAATAATTTACTTGCTATTTTAAAAGCGTCTTTTCCTGAAATTCTAATTACCGCAAGCGCCCCAATACCTTGGGAAGTGGAAATAGAACAAATGGTATCAAGATTTTTCATTATCTATCTCGCAAACAGTTTTAAAAAATAGGTATTTCCATTATCTTCATACTCAAGATTTAGTTCATTTCGAGTTAGTTTTTTAATTTTGGCAGTAATTTCGTATCGTTGATATAAGAGGGTAAAACGCATCCTTATTGTTGAGCTATTTGTGAACTCGTAAAATCCATTAGAAGATGATGTAAGTTGTCCACTTGCAAAAGTACTAACATTTAAACTGTTCGCATAGTAAAAATTGTAATGAGTATATCTGGGTATTAGATTAAATTGCAATGAATCATTAAGAGGCTGGCCATTCTTTAAAACGGTTTGTAAATTCCAACTGTTAATTATCATTTCTTGCTTATCGCAACTTATAAATGCGAAAAAACAGAAGACAGAAAGTAGAAGGCAAAAAAAATATACTTTTAATCCCCGAAGGATATTCCGATTTTTTTGGCAGCACATAAGAATGAATTGGTTTTAGGGTTAATAAAATTAGGTTTTTCTACTGCTTTTTCAAGCGATACATAGGTAATATCAGGGTGATTGTAAACCACCATATTCCCATATTTTTTTTCTTTTACTAATTCAAATGCTTTTACTCCATACGCCGTAGCCAAAATACGGTCAAATGCAACGGGAATACCTCCGCGTTGCAAGTGCCCCAACACCGTAACACGAATATCATGCTGTACTCCAAGCTGTTGTAATTCGTATTTGAGTTTATCTCCGGCGCCGCCCAATTTAAAATGCTCGTCCCCAACGGCGGTAGGCGCTGTTCCTGTCACCTGCCCGCTCATGTCTCTAGCGCCTTCTGCAATTACAATGTTGCAAAAACCCTCGCCATCTTTATACCGCGATGCAATTTTTTCGGCTATAATTTTGGGGTCATATGGGATTTCAGGAATAATACATACATCGGCGCCACCGCCAATGGCTGTATGTAATGCAATCCAACCGGCATCGCGCCCCATAACTTCCAAAATAAACACACGGTTGTGGCTTTCTGCAGTAGTTACCAGCTTATCAACAGCTTCGGTAGCAATTTCTACTGCCGTTTGAAACCCAAAAGTAAAATCGGTACACGGCAAATCGTTATCAATCGTTTTGGGTACACCAATTATGTTTACACCCAATTTTGCCAATTCGAGTGATATTCGTTGTGAGCCATCGCCGCCAATGCTAATGATGGCTTCAATACCCAAGTCTTCTAAACGCTGTATTAGCAGTTGCGAACGGTTTTCGGTTTTCCATGATCCATCGGGTTGTTGTACGGGAAAATAAAAAGGACCGCCCCTATTGGTGGTTTTAATAATAGTACCTCCTTTTACATGAATGCCGGCAACCTCTTTTTCGGTAAGTGGCATAAGCTCTATTTTATCTTTTAGCAAACCATTGTAAGACTCAATACTTCCAATGATTTCCCAGTCTCCATCCAATTTGGCGCTTTTTACAATTCCTCTGATCACCGCATTTAATCCGGGACAATCACCTCCGCCGGTAACTACCAAAATTCTTTTTGACATAGTTCGAAATTTAGTGAGCAAAAATAGTTTTTTTTACATACCGGATTTGAAGGAGGTTAAGTTTTTTCGCTCAACTCTAACCACCGCATTGTTTTAACATCAAGGTCATTTGAAATATTTTGGTAAGCTATTCCCCAATCGTTGAGTTCTTGTGCGGTTCCGGTTCCGCTATTCATTTTTTGCAACAATAATTCTTTTTCTTCTTCTAGTTTTGGTATTTCTATTTCTAACTGTTCAAATTCTTTGCGTTCTTTCCAGGTGAGCTTTAAACTACCAGTTTCAGTGATTTTTGGTTTTTGATTTTCATATAAACTACCCCGCCCTTCGGGCACCCCTTCAAAATTTGAAGGGGATTTTTCTGCTTTTTGCTTTCTGCTTTCTGCTTTCTGCTGTTCAATCCGGTACTCCGTATAATTTCCGTAAAAATCTTTCACCTTGCCATTGCCCTCAAATACAAAAAGATGATCCACCAATTTATTCATAAACCAGCGATCGTGCGAAACCACCAAAATACATCCTTGATAATGAGTAAGAAAATCTTCCAGCAAATTTAATGTGTCGATATCAAAATCGTTGGTGGGTTCATCAAGAATTAGGAAGTTAGGATTCTTTAACAGTGTGATTAATAGGCTTAGTTTTCGTTTTTCACCGCCGCTTAAATCCTCATAATAAGTATATTGTTGTTCGTATTTAAATCCAAAATAATTCAAAAATTGCGAAGCGCCCACATAGTTTCCATTCTCCAAACGAATCATTTCGGCGTGTTCTTTTACAATGTCAATCACCCGTTTGTTGCCTTTCACGGGCAATCCGTCTTGGGCAAAATATCCGAACTGAATGGTTTGCCCGGGCGTAATTTTTCCTGCATCCGGCAAAATTTCACCCATTAATAGTTTCAGTAATGTACTTTTTCCTGTGCCGTTTTTGCCTACAATACCACATTTTTCACCTTTTTTAAAGATATAAGAAAAATCATCCAATATCACTTTATCCGGATAAGAAAAGTTGATATTATTAATTTCTAAGATTTTATTGCCAAGGCGTTCGGTACGAACGTGAAAGGAATCGGTTTGTTTTTCTACTTTGCGTGTTGCACTTCCTTTCAGGTCTTCAAACGCATTGATACGCGCTTTGGCTTTGGTGGTGCGCGCCGAAGGAGAAGTACGTACCCACTCCAATTCCGTACGATACAATTGTTTAATCTTCTCTAATTCTGCAGATTCATTAGCCATACGTTCTGCTTTTTTCTCTAAATAATAATCATACTTACCCTTATATTGGTAAAGTTTATGATTATCTAATTCGATAATATTGTTACACACCTTGTCTAAAAAATAGCGATCGTGGGTAACCATTAGTAGCGTTGTGTTTGAAGTGGATAAATAGTCTTCTAGCCATTCAATCATATCAATATCCAAATGATTGGTAGGTTCATCCAAAATAAGCAGATCGGTATCGGAAATTAGCGTTTTGGCGAGTGCGGTTTTTTTGCGTTGGCCACCCGACAGTTCACTTATATTCTTAAAAATGTCATCAATGCCAAAACGGGAAAGGATTTCTTTTATCCTACTTTCCAAATCCCAAGCGTGTAAACGTTCCATTTCGGATAATGAATGTTCAAAACGCGCTAGATTTTCTTGTGATTCATTTCGTTTTACTAAAGACAACGCCGTTTCATATTCTTTTACTATTTTGATAATAGGCGAATTGGAATCGAAAATCACATCCATTACGGAATAGTTTTCCGTAATGGTTTCCAATTGCGGCAAGTAAGAAACGGTAATTCCGTTTCTTAACGTAACTTTTCCCGAATCAGGATCATCTAATCCGGCGATAATATTTAGCAATGAAGATTTTCCTGTACCGTTTTTAGCAATTAATGCTGTTTTTTGCCCTCTCTCAATACCAAAAGTAATATCCTCGAAAAGCAACTTTTCGCCAAAAGATTTGGTAAGTTTTTCAACGGTAAGGTAATTCAAATTCGTAATTAATGATTAGTGGTTAATATTGCCGTCAGTTTTAACTGAAAAAATTTGGCGAGTTCCATTAAATCAAGAAGCCTCAAATCATCATATTTTCCCGAGTCATTTCAATGAGATATTGCACAATCTCGGGTTCTTGGATTGAAACACCGTCTAAGGCTTCGTTAATTTCTTGGGTATCAAAAATGTAATCTACTTTATCTGTTTTATAATGCATTCTGAAATGAATATCAGGATAAGCCGAAGCCGTTAGCACTATGGTTCCTGCCACATCACCCAAAGGTGGACGATCAATATGCGATAAGCCGAAAGTAACGGTAACAGTGGTGCCTACATCCAATTCCGAATGAATGGTGAGCGTGCCGCCTGTGAATTCCGCACTCTGTTTTAGCAATGAAAGACCGAGTCCCACTTTTCGTGTGGTGCGCGTAGTAAAAAACGGATTGAGCACTTGTTCTAAAGTTTCTTCACTCATGCCATGTCCGTTATCTTTAAACATGATGGTTAACGTATCTTTTGCAAGATTTTCTTCAATATTCAATTCTATTTTCGTCGCCTTCGCCCGTGTAGAGTTTTGAAGAATATCCATGATGTGTAAAGCAATATCTTTCATTACGATTGTATGGCTTCGTAAATTTTCCCTACGGTTTCAAAGGTTTCTTCCGAAGTGCCGAGCACCGGTATCTCCTCACGAATAGCTTGTTGCAACATGTCTTCATCGGGCTGAAAGTTTTTTACCAACACCACAGCAGCCAATTCTTTTAGTGAAGCTATGGCAATTACATTTTTGTGAGTTTGGAGCGTAATCCAAATTTCACCTTCTTTGGCAAAACCCATTACATCACTCAATAAATCGGAGGCATATCCGCCGGTAATTTCTACATCTAAGTTTTCTTGTCCGCTAAAAACGGTGAGGTTTAATTTTTCTACTAATTGTTTAACTGTCATATTTTTGGTTTTTGATTTTATATAAACTAACTCGTCCGGCTTCGCCGTTCACCCCTTCAAAATTTGGAGAGGATTTTTTCGTCATTCCGAACGTAGTGAGGAATCTCATAATTTTATTCGTAACTTCTAATTGTTCATTTCCTTCCAAAGTCCGCAGGGATGTCACCCCATTGTTTTGTATTCCATTTAATAATCGGTGTTTGAAAAGAATTATTTTGCAGCCATAACTCCGCACGTATTAATAAATCAAAAATCACCTCATTTTCTTCTGTAGGCAATACTATTGATTTGTGTTTTTTTTGACGTACCCAAGCTATTGCCGTAATGCTATCCGAATAAACAGGAATATCAATGTTTTTTTGTTTTAATAACGCTAATCCATGCACCAAAGCCAAAAACTCTCCGATATTGTTGCTGGCTTTCGGAAAAGGTCCTTGCTTAAACCATAGTTCTTTCGTTCCCGTATGTACGCCTTGGTATTCCATCTGTCCCGTTACCATATTGCAAGCAGCATCTACAGACAAGCTGTTCAAGACAGGGGTGTCGCTGCAGCTTGAAAATAATGCCGCACTGTTTTTTCCGTTATTTTTATAGTAATTTTTATATCCGTTTACATATGCCTTTTCGGCTTCCGGCTTTGTTTCAAATGACTTATATTTCGCACTTTCAAACCCATCCACTTGCGCTTTGCAGTCGTTCCAATTATCAAACACACCGCAGGTGCGTCCTTGCCATACTACATAATATTTATTTTTTGCCATTTTAATTTAGTTGGGGACAAAAATACATGAATTTAGTTGAACTATGATTTTAGCATGATTAATAAGATTAATCTGATTTTTTATCTTAGCAATCATTAAAATCATATTCATATAGCTCAGAAAATCTCCAGTTCATTTACTTCAATTAAATATTCGGGTTGATAGGAAAGTTTGGCTTTTCTCAAACCTTCTACACCGGCATCTTCGGCACGGTTAATATAGATATATTTTTTTGATATTTCATTGGAAAATAATTTATTAATCATAGCGTAAGCACCTCTGCATGTTCTGTCCGCTTTTTCAAAAAGAACTAAAAAAGTTTCCTCATTTAAAGGAAATCCTATAGAGAATGCTACTATTTTATCTTCAACCTGCAATAAAATTCCTTGCATATTCAGTTCAAAAAAATAGTTAAAAGCTTCTTCTATGGCATCGTTTTCTTCTATTAGGGTGGTTGGATCGGAGGACGTTTTTTGGACATCCCATAAGGCATCAAAATGTCTCACTTTTTCTATATTCTCTTTAGATATGTGCGTATAGCTCCAACAATTGTGCTGCGTAAAGGAGTTGATTTGGTTTCTTTTGGGTTTTAAAAGATGTCCCTCCAAGCGTGCTAATTTTTCTGCAGAATATATATATTCAAAATCTTTTCTTACCGAAGTTACGCGAAATTGATTTCCGGTTTTTTGACAAAAATCCTCTGCCCACAACGTCAGCACAGGCGCCATATCGTTGCAAAATTGATAAAAACGCACAGATTGTTCAACATTTAATGCTTCCATTGTTATTTTGTCAAGCATATCGGGAAGATTTCCTACCCCTATCGGAAACATAAAATAGTCAACATTATCATGTGTAGCTTTAATCAACAAAAACTGACCGGAGATTGCATATTGAACATTCAGTATTTTTCTATAAAGAAAAAGTACTGTAAAGCTGTAATTCATTAATTGACAATCTAATTTTTTGGTAAAAGAGGAAAATACTGATTGGATTTTTAAATCAAGCGGCTGAAATTGAAGCATGTTAAAATTTCTAAAAAGCGTGCAAAAGTAATATTTAATGAAATTAGCGTTACAAATAAAAATTATTTTTGCAATAAAAAACTATGAACACACCGATCAAACACGTAGCCTATTTTATTATTTTTTTTATTTTATCATTTTCTCTGTTCGGCAGCTCAATGAAAGACAGCGCTGTTGTTTATATGCAACAAGCAAATGAAGCCTATCAGTCGAATAACTTTGAAGATGCTATTGCATTATACACCACAGTGGTTGACTTGCAATATGAAAGTGCGACACTTTACTATAATCTCGGCAATGCGTATTTTAAAAGCGGGAATAATGCACGGGCGCTATTATGGCTTGAAAGAGCTCGCAGATTAGATCCTAACAATGAAGATATTATTCATAATATCAGTTTTGTTCAACAAAAATTAATTGACAAAATTGAGCACTTACCGGAACTGTTTATTGTAAAATTGTGGAATAAATGTTCTGCCCTCTTAACCGGTAATCAGTGGGCTACTCTTAGCATTATTGCATGTGCCGTGTTCGCGTTATGTTTACTCGTTATTTTATTAGTTAGAATCCGGTGGATTCGCTCTATTTCCATTTTTATGGCCATGCTTGCACTAATTTTTACGATATTCTCCATTATTTTTGCGAAAAAAGAGAGCGCTCGTTACATTCAACATCCCGAAGGCATTATTATGGGGCACGTGGTGCATGTGAAAAGTACACCCACCGAAAAAGGATCCGATTTATTTGTTATTCATTCGGGATTAAAAGTGGGAATTACCGACCAACTGAATGAATGGGTGGAGATCAGACTTCCGAATGGTGAGAAAGGATGGGTGCAATTAAGTCAGATTGAAAAGATTTAGTATTTATTGTACAAATAAAAGCTTAGCTACCCTTTTCTCTTTACCGGTTTTGCTGGAAGCCATTATAAAATATACACCTGTAACGGGACGTCTGCCGTGAAAATCTTTTCCATTCCAAATGAGCTGTCCGCCATATGCATAACCTTGCCAAACCAAATTTCCGGCAGCATCGGTAATTTTGCAGAACGAATCTTCCATTAATCCCTTTACCGCAATAGGTCCGAAGTAGTTTTCACGCACCGGATTCGGATAAACAAGCACTTCCTTATAATTTTCTCTTCCTGCCGTAGCCATGCCTCTATACGAAATTAGTCCTTCTTCCATAGCAATAAACACTTCACCATTTTCAGGGTTAATTTTAATATCATTGATTTGGTTAGAGAATAATGGCGAATTTTCAGTTGTAAAATGAAAAAGCTGTTGCGTTCCGTTTGGAGAAACCAAGAATATGCCGGCACCTCGTGTTCCAATCCATTTTCTATCCGCAGCATCCACAGTAATACATGTAATATACTCAAACTCAAGAAGATTTTGCCAATAGCCATCTTCATTCGAAGAAATGTCTTGCTTAATGAGGATATTTTTTGCGAAAACTTCTCTGTTACCCCTGTTAAAAACCGATGCCGCATCATAAATGATTTTTACCCCTTGATCTGAACCCACCCAAATACGCCCTTCCCTGTCTTCTGCAATGCAGGTGATGCGACTTCCTTTAACATTAGCTTCCGTGACAAGATCCACCTCTCTTCTTTCCACGCCGTCAAAAGAACCTTTCAGTACAAACAACTGATTAGATCTTCGTATTGTAACCCACTTATAATTACGTGAATCAATTAATATATGTTCTGCGATAACATCACTAACGTTTGAAATGCCCAAGCCAAACGAATTCCATCTTTCTTCTTGTGTGTTAAGGTCTTTAACTTTTATGAGATCCGGCACTTCCGACTGCGCCATCCATAGATAGTTTTGTTTATCAATAGCCAGCCCGGAAAGAAAGATTATGCCATTCGCTCGTGCAGACCTCAACGGAGAATTAGCGCCATTGTAATGCACCACTTCATTTGTAGCTTTGTTTATTTTAAAAAGACCTCCCAGCCAGGAAGCCATATAGATTTCGTCTGTGTTTAATGGATTTATGGCTACGGAATTAAATGCTCCGGCAAGTTCAAATTGGCTAAAATCACTATGAGACCACCACTGATCTTCTTTCAATGTACTTATAGCCGGCAGTGCGCCCCACCCGGGAACAAGTGCATTATGCCGCGCACCGGGTACAACGGCTAACGTGCCATTGGTAAAACATAATCCATAGGCACCGTTGGTGGCAGGTCCGTCTGCTTTAATTACCTCATGTTTTCCGGTTTGCGTATTAATGCGCACTAATCCTGAAGAGTCGTCCGCCACCCAAATATTCATCTTTTCATCAAATATTGCTTTACGACCATTTTGATAGACATGCGGAAAAACCGGTTCCCAATAATATTGAATATCACTATCTCCCGTAAAGAATTTAACGTGGTTCCAAGAACAGACCAACATTTTCTCATCTCTTACTTCAAAACTTCTAAAATAATCTATATTCAGCAGATTATCATGTCTCCAATGAGAGTTTTCATATACAAACAACGAATCCGGAACTGAGTTTGATCCTCCATCGCGCACGGCAAATAATCTATTTTGGTAGCTGCATAATAGTTTATAAGGTGCCGTTGATAGCTCGCTTTGCGTCCACCTCGAGAAATCAGCAGCATTTGATGCTGTTACAGGTAACGAAAAAACACCCTTATCGGTAGCCAAATAGTAGTGTTGATCGTGTATAATTAAAAAATGTGCTCTGTAAGGCTCACTCTGTCGTATGGTAAACCAGGTATCTTTTATCAGTAATGTTCTTAAGTCTAAAACTACCACCCCAAAGTCGCAAGACAAATAGGCAAGATCTTCAGAAGTAGAAATATTGTTAATTATTTTAGAACCAGTAAGTTGTTTATTCAGAATGTCACGAATGTTATGAACTTTGTAATCTTTAATAACATCAATATTAGAGTTTGTATACGCAATAATCAATCTGCCTTTCCTGTCGGCATGGATCGTTTGGACACCAATTTCCGATAAACCGTTCAATTTAGACCATTTCTCTTTCGATCCGTCACGTTTGTCTACCACCAATATACTTTGACCAGTTGCCGCATAGATATTTTCACTGTCTTGCGCTACAGAATGAAATCTGTTGTAAGACAAATACTCTTTAAATTGACCAATCGGAACATCTTGAGCCCAAAGGGAAATAAATAAAAAATGGATAAGAACGAAAAATATTTTTTTACACATAAAGCATTAATATTTATTTTTCAAATAGTTGGTTTTCAATCCTCGTAATGACAACCCTGAAGTAAGCAAACTTATTAAGATGATTAAAAAGAACACAACCACAAAATCTTTTAAAGCTATGGAAACAGGATAGGCAGTAATAATAATAGAAGATTCGGCACCCCCTAAAGCGATGATTTCAAAATATTGCTGTAACAAACAAAAAATTAGTCCGATACCCATTCCCAGAAGACCTCCGAAGATTCCAATCATAGCGCCTACCATTAAAAATACTTTTTTAAGTAACGCCTTAGAAGCGCCCAAAGTGTGCAAAATGGAAATATCCTGTTTTTTTTCTATGATAAGCATACCCAAAATGCCGATAATATTAAAGGCTGCAATAACAAGTATAAAACTCAAAATGAAATAAACGATCAGATTTTCGGCTTTTATAATTTTAAATAATAACGCCTCCTGTTGCATTTGATTACGAACGGTGAAGTCATCCCCCACAATTTGTGTTATCTTTTTTTGCATTTTTTCGATCGAAACATTTTCATTAAAATAAATGGCAATATATGAAATTTCCGTATCATAGTTTAATAGCTCTTTAGCAAGTGTCATAGGAACAAACACAGCATGTTCGTCATATGGTGTATAGCTTGCAAACACTCCAACCGGCCGGGCATAATGTGTTTGAAAGGCATCCATTGGATTGACAAAGTTTCTTTTAGTACGTTTCGGATAATAAAGTTTTGCAGGTGCATAGTCGTGAAGTTCAATATTTAAAAGACCTGCAACTCCTGCGCCGAAAATAATCCCGTTTTGAATGTTGGTATCAAAATCACCATCAATAGTCATGGTAGCCAAGCCGGATAAATCAGGATAGTTTTCAGAAATACCGTATAATGTGGTTAACGTTTGTTTATCATCATAAACAATTAATACTAAATCACTAAGCACTTGTTCTACAGCGCTTATTCCTTCTATATTTTTCAAATCACGTATCGAAAAATGTTCATTTTCAGGCAAAAAAACTTTGCCTTCCTTTGCTTCAATTTTTAACGGCGGATTGAAACTATTAAAATTATTTACCACTAACTCCTGAAATCCATTAAAAACAGACATGACAATAATTAAAGCAGCAGTAGTTGCCATAATGCCCAATGCGGAAATTATGGAAATAATATTGATAATATTATGTTTTTTTGGCGAAAACAAATACCGGAGCGCTATAAAGAAGGCGGTGTGGTTAGAGTTTCCCACGGCTTATGATTTCAACAGGTTTTCAATATTTTCCAAATAGTCTAACGAATCATCAATAAAAAAATCAAGTTGCGGTATCACACGCAGTTGATGTTTTACTTTTTGTGCCAAACGATACCGGATGTCTTTGGTATTTTTTTTAATGGCTTTTATTACCTTATCGTTATCTTCAGCATTAAAAATGCTTAAATAGGAACGCGCCAATGACAAATCGGGAGTTACTTTGGTTTGAGTTACCGTAAGCATACAGTCATATATGGGGATTCCATCTTCCAAAAAGATTTCGGCAAGTTCTTTTTGAACCAATTTGGCTATTTTATTTTGGCGGGTGCTATCCATGTCATTTATTTAAGGTTATATTCATAACGATAACAATATATTTTTCGTATGAAATAAAAAAGGTGTTTTAAAAATAGAGTGGCTATAAAATTTTGCGCTCTACTAACCGTTAATTATTAGTCACTAATCATTAATTATCCATGATCACCTATATCAAAGGCATCTTAATTGAAAAAACTCCTGCTTACGTAGTAATAGAGACTGCGGGCGGAGTGGCTTACGCCATTCATATTTCATTAGCCACTTTTTCGCAATTGAAAGAAACAGAAAATGTGAAATTGTTGACGCATTATGTCATTAAAGAAGATGCACATCAACTATTTGGCTTTTTTACCGAAGAGGAGCGAAGTTTATTTCGCCTGCTTATCTCCGTTAATGGAATAGGCGCAAATACGGCACGATTGATCTTGTCGTCACTAAATACTGACGAGCTAATTAATGCTATTGCTACAGAGAATGTTAGGGTTATTCAAAGTGTAAAAGGTATTGGGCAGAAAACGGCGCAACGGGTTATTATTGATTTAAAAGACAAAATCGGAAAGAGCACATCACAAAATATTGAAAAAATCACAATTTCTTATAATAATAACAGAGTGGAAGCGTTATCTGCATTAGTCTCGTTGGGTTTTGCCAAAAATTCAGCCGATGGCGCGTTGGAAAAAATTATCCGTGCAGAAGGCACGCATTTATCCGTAGAAGAATTAATAAAGAAGGCATTAAAAGTATTATAAGAAACAAAGTTACACTAACTTAAACTATCGTGATTTTCCGGAAGCAAGCAAAGTTTTATCTCATACCTGCACTTATTGTATTTGTTTTATATTCAGCTGTTTGGGCTATCCCTGCGCCAGAAACCTCTCGCTCTAGTATTGACGCTTCCGATTCGTTTTTTTACTTTTCAGAAGAAGGTTATAATTTTTTCGAAGAGGCTGATAATTTTGAAGACGCTGACCTCTTTATAATGCCGGCTGCTCTTTCCGATACAGGACTGCGTTCCCCAGTACCTAATCCTGCTAATAATCCTCTACATCAAGAGCACTATTCTCCATTTCATTTAAATACACCTCCTTCGCTTACGCGCGAAATTGAGTATGATCCGGTAACTCACTCTTATCGTTTTCAAAACAAAATAGGATCAACCCCTTATGGTCCCGCTGCTTCAATGAACATTAAAGAATATATCGACTACGATTTACAGCGGGAAATAAGAGATTATTGGCGTGAAAAAGGCGCTCGCCGTACTTCCGGACCTAACAGAAGAGGCGGAGGCGGGCTTATTCCCCAACTGCGCGTAGGTGGTGATGTATTTGAAACCATTTTCGGAAGTAATATTATTGATATCAGACCTTCCGGAAATGTAGAACTCCTATTCGGAATTGTGCATAACAACAACAAAAATCCAAATATTACGGAACGAATGCGCAAAAGAACCGATTTTAAATTCGATGCCAAAATCCAGTTGAGTTTAATGGCGAAAATCGGAGATAAAATCAGTTTCAACTTAAATTATAACACCGAATCTAATTTCGACTTCGACAACAGAATGAAACTTAAGTATGAGGGAAAAGAAGATGATATTATTCAATTAATTGAGTTTGGAGATGTTGCACTTCCGTTAAGAAGCTCTCTCATCACAGGGAGTCAAACATTATTCGGCGCTAAAGTCGGATTAAAATTTGGCAAACTTAATATTACGGCAGTTGCATCGGAAACTTCTTCGCAAAAACAAACCATCAATGTTACCGGCGGCGCTCAAACACAAGATTTTTATTTTCGTGCAGACGAATATGAAGACAACAGGCACTTTTTTTTAGCTCAATATTTTAGAGATAATTACAATGAGGCAATGTCTAGATTGCCATTGATTGCTTCTAATGTTGTGATTACCAAAATTGAGGTTTGGCGTACGAATATAGGGGCGGCAATCATGGAAAACAGAAACATTGTGGCATTTACGGATTTGGGAGAAGCAAATCCCTCAAATAGCCTGTTTGAACCCGGACGTAGCGGTTATCCAAGAAATGGGAGTAATGAGCTGGTTAACAGAATTGATAGCTCGCGCATAAGAAACATTAGCGAGGTTACCCAATACCTAAGAGGTTTGGGCTTAGTATCCGGCGTAGATTACGAAAAAGTGGAAAGCGCCCGATTACTCTCTCCGAACGAATATACCTTTAACTCAAAATTAGGGTTTATATCCTTAAATACGCCGTTGCATGCCGACCAAGTATTGGCAGTAGCATTTCAATATCAGGTAATTGGAGATGACAACGTATATCAAGTGGGAGAATTTTCTAATGAAGTATTTGCACCCAATACCATTCGTGTAAAGTTGTTAAAAAGCACGAATTTAAATACTAGAGGTCCGCTATGGAAATTGATGATGAAAAACGTGTATAGTATTGGCGGCTATCAAATTTCACCGGAAAGATTTAGATTAAATATTCTTTTTACAGGCGATGAGGAAGGTGTTCCTAATGGATTTTTTACTAATTCTTCCAAAAAAGGAATTCCGCTAATCCGTTTAATGGGTTTGGATAGATTAAACATACAATTAGATCCGTATCCCGATGGGGTTTTCGACTTTATTGACGGTGCGGATATTGATGGAGGTACAATTGTTTCGCGCACAGGAAAAATCTTTTTCCCAACTATTGAACCATTTGGACAAGATTTAATAGAGGCTATTTTGAAAGACTCTCCCGATCCTGTTGGGGATAGAGTTTGGGCAAGTAGATACGCCTTCGATTCTCTTTATACGATGACCAAAACCATGGCGCAGCAGTTTACCAGCAAGAACAAGTATTTTCTCGAAGGACAGTATCGTTCTGCATACGGTGCGGAATATCATTTAAATGCCTGGAATATTCCGCAAGGCTCTGTAGTGGTAAATGCAGGAGGAATGCGATTAACTGAAAATGTAGATTTTACAGTAAATTACAGTATGGGTACCGTTACCATTACGAACGAAGGGGTTTTAAGATCGGGAACTCCAATTTCAATTTCAGTAGAAAGCAATTCTATGTTTGGAATCAATAAAAAACGCTTCTTTGGAGCAAATGTAGAGTATAATTTTAGTGAAAACTTTTTGTTGGGCGCTACTATTTTAAATATGAGTGAACGTCCCATTCATCAAAAAGTAAATTATGGGAATGAGCCTATTAATAATATGATATGGGGTATGAATTTTGCTTATAAAACCAAACTCCCATGGGTTACTAAGTTAGTTGATTTTCTTCCGTTTCATAGCACCACCGCAGAATCAACACTTCAAATAGAAGGAGAGTTTGCGCATTTTGTTCCCGGACATAGCAGAATAATTGGGAAAGACGGTACCACCTATGTTGACGATTTCGAGGGTTCGCGCTCTACAATAGATTTACGTCAATTTAACTACTGGAACTTAGCTTCTACACCACAAGGACAGCCCGGCAAGTTCCGTGAGGCGAATCTGGATACTACGGCTCAGGAGAGACTTCAGTTGGCTTATGGCTACAACCGCGCCCGACTTTCATGGTATATCATTGACCAGTTATTTTACAACAATACTTCAGCTACGCCTTCCAATATTGATCGCGAAGAACAATCCAGACCATACTCACGTGCGGTTTATGAGCCGGAATTATTCCCAAAAAAAGAATACGCAAGTACGGCGGTTTCTACTTATATGCCTGTACTGAATATGGCATTTTATCCTGAAGAAAGAGGACCTTATAATTACGATGTGGATGGTCGCGAAGGATTCTCCAAAGGGGTTAATCCGGATGGAACGCTGAGAGATCCGGCTTCGCGTTGGGGCGGGATGATGCGTAGATTTGATAATACGGACTTTGAAGCCAATAATTACGAATATATTGAGTTTTGGATGATGGATCCGTTTATTGATAATCCAAATCATAAAGGCGGAAAACTCTACTTTAATCTAGGGGATATTTCGGAAGATATTTTGAAAGATGGAAGGAAGTTCTTTGAAGACGGACTACCTGCCGATGGTTCGGATGAAAATTGCGATTTTACTGTTTGGGGGCGTGTACCTACCATTCAACAAATTATTAACGCATTTGAGAATAATGAAAATCGCCGTAATCAAGACGTTGGTTATGACGGATTACCCACAGAGAGAGAACGGGACTTTTTTGAACGTACTTATTTGTCGCTAGTAAGACAAACTTTTGGAGAAGGTAGCGGCGCTTATCGCAACGCATGGGAAGATCCCTCCAGCGACGATTACAGATTCTATAGAGGAGAGTATTGGGATAGCCGCAATGCCGGTATCACTGAACGTTATAAATATTTTAATAACGCCGAAGGAAACTCAACTGAAAATTTTCGTGGGGATTTACCTAACAATGTACTATCTATAGCAACAAGCATGCCTAATAGTGAGGACATTAATAATGATAATACAATGAACGAGGATGAAAAGTATTATCAATGGAGTATAGAGATTCATCCCAATATGATGGAAGTGGGACAAAACTATATCAATGATATGATGGATGCAATTCCGGAAAGATTACCCAATGGTACCAGTCCGAATACAAAATGGTATCAGTTCCGTATCCCTATTAAAAATCCTGAAGAAACAATTGGCGCCATTGATGGTTTTAATTCTATCAGGTTTATGCGTGTATACATGCGCGGTTTTGAAGAACCGATCATCTTACGTTTTGCTACGTTTGATTTGGTTCGGAATACCTGGAGAACTTATACGCAAGACCTTTTGGAAGATGGGGATTATTTACCCGGTAACTCCGGTGAAAGTACTGAATTTTTAGTTGGAACAGTAAGTTTAGAAGAAAATGGAAATAGAATGCCCATCAATTATAAAATACCGCCCGGAATTGAGCGTATGGTTTCTTTCGGCGGAATGCAACAGTTTCAGCAAAATGAGCAATCGGTGAGCATGAAAGTAAAAAACTTACGAGATGGAGATGCTCGCGCAATCTTCAAAAGCACCAACTTCGATATGCGCCAGTTCAAAAGATTGGAGATGTTCATTCACGCAGAAAAAATGTTTGAAGATGATGATGTGAGAGATGGTGATGTTACCGTATTTATCCGTTTGGGCTCCGACTTTACACAAAACTACTACGAATATGAAATTCCGGCAAAAATGTCGCCGTGGTTTAACAATGATACCGCATCTATTTGGCCTCCCGAAAATAGAATGGCAATCATATTGGATACGCTTGTTAATATGAAACAACGTAGAAATATCGCCCTGCGCTACGGAGATCATATTAACGTAGCATTGCCGTACTCGGAAGTCATAAACGGAAACAGAATTTCTGTTGTGGGGATGCCCAATTTGGGAAGTGTTAACACTATCATGATTGGAGTGCGAAATCCTAAAAAAAGATCACCAAACGACGGTGATGATATGCTCCCCAAATCGGTGGAAGTATGGGTAAATGAATTGCGACTGACCGGATTTAATGATCGCTCCGGCGTAGCGGCATTGGGGAGGATGCGCCTCAATTTAGCCGACATAGGCGACATTGCTCTCGCAGGAACAATTACTACGCCGGGATATGGTGGCTTGGAACAATCAGTTACGCAAAGGCATATGGCCACCACATATTCAATAGATTTTGCTACCAATCTGGATGGAGGAAAAATATTCTTTCCACAAAATTGGAATATAAAAATTCCGTTCCACTACGACTTCTCCATGCAAGGCGAAATACCCGAATATAATCCGCTGAGTCCGGATGTCAAACTGAAAAATGATTTAAGAACTTACGAAACAAAAGCAGAGCGAGATTCCATAAGAAGGATTACTACTGCTATTGTAAAACGGAATAATGTGAATGTTACCAATGTACGAAAAGAACGGAATTTTAATAAACCATTGAAGATGCGTCCATGGGATGTTGAAAACTTAGATTTTTCGTACGCTTATTCGGAAATAAGTAGCCATGACGCGGATATGGAATTTGATAATCAAAGGCGGCATGAGGGAGAAATTGGTTATACCTTTGTCCACAATCCCAAAAACTTCAAAGTGGGACAGAAAAAAGGATTAAGGTCACCTTGGGCGCAAATTATCAGAGATCTAAATGTTACTCCCTTCCCTAAGAGTTTTACTTTTAGGACCTCTATTGTAAGAGACTTATCAGAATTTAAATATCGTCCGAAAAGCCAAGGAAATATTATTATGGATACCAGTTTTGTAAAAACCTTTAACTGGATGAGAAATTATTCGTTGCAGTGGGATATTACGACATCTTTGAGATTCACTTATACCGCAAGCGCAAGCGCTCGTTTGGAAGAGCCACAAGGTTTAATTGACACTAGAGAAAAGAAAGCGGAAGTATGGCGTTCGTTTGGACAAGGCGGTCTTATGACTTTCTATACACAACGCTTCGACGTTTCTTATCAAATTCCTATTAATAAAATACCGGTATTTAATTGGTTAACATCTAATTTCAGATATGCGGGCGAATATAGATATATAGGAGCGCCGCTCTCATTAGCCTATTTAGGAAACACGATTGAAAACTCCAATCAAATTCAAATCAACGGACAGGCAAATTTGGTTACACTGTATAATCGTATTCCATATTTGAAGAAAATTAATTCGCCGCCACCACAAAGAAGAAATACGGCGAGTCCTTCCAGACCTACATCTACCCCTGAACCGCAGAATAATAACAAAAATAAAAGATCGAATAAAGACAGTGTGGATAGACCTAATTATGGTAAAATCATAGGAGACGGAACATTGCGTTTTTTAATGATGGTTCGTAGTGTGAGTGTTAGTTTTTCACAAGGAGAAGGAACATTACTTCCGGGCTATATGCACTCCCCTAATTTGTTTGGTATTAACTTTAAAACCAGCTCTCCCGGATTTTTGTATGTTTTTGGAGGACAACCCAATATCCGGCAAATGGCAATTGACGGAGACTGGCTTACTACAGCAGATTCGCTGGTAAATTCTGCCTTCCAGCAGAGGTTTAATCAAACTATAAACTTCAGAGCTCAGGTAGAGCCATTTAGAGACTTCCGGATTGATGTAATGGCGAATCGCACTTACACGAGCACTTTCTCAGAATTTCTCAGGAGAGATGCACACGGAAGAATGCAACATTTTTCTCCCATGACTACCGGTAATTTTAGCATCACTTTTGTGGGATTAAAAACACTCTTCAAAAAAAGCGATGTCCTTTTTGATAATTTTAGAAGTATTCGTTTTGAAATAGCTACGCGAATAGCAGAAGAGAACCCGCACTCTGTAGGAAAGGATTCGGCAGGATATCCTTCAGGATATAATACACTTTCACAAGAAGTGTTATTATATTCGTTCATGTCTGCCTATATGGGAAAAGATGCTGAAAAAATGACAATAAATACGCCATTTTTGAAGATACCTTTACCTAATTGGCAACTACGATACAATGGGTTAACCAAAATTAAAGGAGTTGCAAGAGTATTTCAAAACTTCTCCATTAATCATGACTATAGATGTACTTATACTATAGGCAATTATAGATCGAATATTTTATTTAAAGGAGATGCGCAAGGAAATCCCATTGAACGAGATCCTTTAGGAAACTTTATTCCTGAAAACGAAATTGCGCAAGTTTCTATGATAGAAAATTTCAATCCTTTAATTGGGTTTGATATGACTTTGACAAATAGCTTAATGATCATGGTAAAATATAACAAAGGAAGAAATTTAGCATTAAGTTTTGCCAATAACCAAGTTACGGAAATGTCATCGAATGAGCTTGCGGTAAGTGCCGGATACCGTTTTAAAGATTTAAAAATAGGACTTAATTTTGCTGGCATGAAGCGCCAAATTGTGAGCGATTTAAATGTTACGTTAGGATTTGCCATGCGCGATAATACAACCACCTTGAGAAGAATTGCCGAAGATGTAAGTCAAGTCTCATCAGGTATGCTCATTTTCTCCATTAATGCCTCTGCGGATTACCAAATTAGCAACATGGTGGGACTCAGGCTGTACTACAACCACGTTCTTAATAAACCCTACATCTCTATACAATTCCAAAATACAAATATTGAAGCCGGTATAAGCGTCCGGCTGATGTTAACGCAATAAAAAAATTTAAAGATTTAATAATTTTAAATGAAATCGTTGCCAAATAAATCTAACAATAACATTAAATCTTTAAATCCTTAATTTTTTAAATCTTAATTTGATAAAATTATGAAAGACATTTTTCAAAGAATCAAAGAAACACCGGGACCACTTGGACAATATCAAGAATTTGCCGATGGCTATTTCATGTTTCCAAAGCTGGAAGGCGAAATTCAACCGAAAATGAAATTTAACGGCAAAGAAGTACTCACGTGGAGCCTGAACAACTACTTGGGGCTTGCTAATCATCCGGAGGTACGCGAAGCTGACGCACAAGCCGCCAAAGATTATGGCATGGGGTATCCCATGGGTGCGCGTATGATGTCGGGAGACAGCGTATACCACAAACAGTTAGAACAGGAACTTGCCGACTTCGTTGGAAAACCTGCCGGCTATTTGATGAATTTCGGCTACCAAGGCATGGTGTCAATCATAGACGTATTAACTACGCGCCGCGATGTAATTGTGTATGACAGTGAAGCACATGCCTGTATCCTGGACGGATTGCGTTTAAGTTTGGCAAAACGCTTTGTGTATCAACATAATGATATGGATAGTTTCCGCAAGCAAATGCAACACGCACTACCTGTGGCTGAACAAAACGGCGGCGGTATCTTAGTAATTACCGAAGGTGTTTTTGGAATGGCAGGCGATATCGGAAAATTGGATGAGATTGTGGAAATGAAGAAAGAATTCCCATTCAGACTGTTGGTAGATGATGCGCATGGCTTTGGAACCATGGGAAAAACCGGCGCTGGCGTTGCCGAATATTTAAACTGCACGGATGGCGTAGATGTTTATTTCGGAACTTTTGCAAAAAGTATGGCAGGAATTGGTGGATTTGTTGCTTCTGAAAAAGCAATTATTGATCATTTGCGTTACAACATGCGTTCTCAAATTTTTGCCAAATCGCTACCCATGCCTATGGTAATTGGTGGATTAAAACGCTTGGAGTTGCTTAGAAATCAACACGAACTTCGCGAAAAATTATGGGTAATCGTGGATGCACTTCAAAAAGGATTGAAAGAGAAAGGATTTAATATAGGGAAAACAGAATCTCCGGTAACACCTGTTTATTTTGAAGGCGGTCCTGATGAAGGCACCAATGTGGTAGTAGATCTAAGAGAAAATTATGGAATCTTTTGCTCCATTGTTACTTATCCGGTAGTTCCGAAAGGTGTACTTATGCTCCGCCTCATTCCCACAGCCGTACATACTTTGGAAGATGTGGAACGTACCATAAACGTATTTAGTGAAGTAAAAGAGAAATTAGCCCAAGGCTATTATAATAAACCTATGCCTAACCGAAATCTTAATAAATAATGATTACAAAATTAGAACAAGTAATAGATTTAGTAAAATCGAAACCTAAAAAAAGATTGGTGGCAGCTTTTGCCAACGACGATCATACGATTGAGGCTGTAAACCATGCCGTAGACCTCGGTATTGTAGATGCCATTTTGGTAGGTGATGAGTCTCTCATTTATCAGGTATGCAAACAATTAAATATTAATGTAAGCAAGTTTACCATTATTCATGAGCCCAATGATGCAAAAGCTGCAACCAAAAGCTGTGAGCTCATAAACCAAAAGGAAGCCGACATTTTAATGAAAGGTGCACTTTCTACCGACAAATATATGCGCGCCATTTTGAATAAAGAGCAAGGATTATGCCCGCCTAATGCCGTACTTTCACATATTGCGGTTATTGAAAATCCTGCATATCATAAGTTGCTTATTGCCAGTGATTGTGCTATTATTCCGGCACCTGATTTGAAACAAAAACAAGTCATATTGCAATATATCATTAAAACAGCAAAAGCTATTGGCTTGGAGCAACCCAAAGTAGCAATTGTTGCCGCTACCGAACAAGTATCTGCCGGAATGCCTGCCTGTGTAGACGCGGCACTCCTCTCAAAAATGGCAGATAGAGGACAAATCTCCGGCGCTTTGATTGATGGTCCGTTGTCTTTGGATATTGCCGTGGATGAAGAAGCTGCAAAAATTAAAAAAATGACCGGCGGTGTAGCCGGCGATGCTGACGGATTACTTTTCCCGAATATTGAAAGCGGCAATGTCTTTTATAAATGTTGCACAAAATTTAATAATGCTGAAGTAGGCGCATTTCTTGCCGGCGCTAAAGTACCTTGTGTACTCTCTTCACGCGGAGATACATCGCTCACAAAACTCTATTCTATTGCTATTGCTGCTATATTGTAATTGAATTATCTGCCTTAAAAATATTCTTCAATATCGCACGTTAAACTAAGTAAAACTCACAACTATTTTGAAATATTCATCTAAATTTTGGATTTTATTTTGGGGCGTCATGTTGTTGCTTGGCGTGTCGTGCTCTACACGTAAAAACAGTTTTCCCAACCGCGCTTATCATACGGTAACTTCTACATATAATGTGAATTTTAATGCAAAAGAAGCGCTAAAAAAAGGAATTGAAGATTTAAACAAAAAGCGAAAAGATAATTATTTAGAAATTCTTCCGGTTTATTTTTATCCTCCCAAGCAGGATTTAACTTCTGCTTTCCCATCGTTAGATAGAGCCATAGAAAAGTCTTCCAAGTCAGTGTACAAGCATTCTATGTTGTTTCGTGGAAAAGAGTATGTAAAGCCCATGAATACAGCATATATGGTTATGGGGAAAGCATATTTCCACAAACAGGATTACAATGAAGCAAAACGTGTATTCAACTATATTGCAACGGTTTATAAAAATTGGGGTAGTGTAGAAGAAGCTACCATTTGGATGGCACGTAGTGAAATGCAACAAGGCTATTTTGTACGTGCACAAGCTTTATTGGAAGAGATTAGGCCACAGATGTTTCAAAGCAAAGTCAAACCGAGTAACATTAAAGATCACGATGAACTAAAAACAAAATCTAAAACTCCTCCAAAGAAGAAAAGCAAATTCACCAAGAATAAGAAGAGAAGACCAACACCCCAAGCTAAGAAAAGTTCAAGTAGCAAGGCAAAAACAGAAAAGCGCAAAATTACCAATAAAACTCGACTTCAATATTATGCTGCCCAAGCGGAATATAATTTATCGGCACCCAATGGAGATATTGAAGATGCCATTGACTATATTAAGATGGCACTACAATATCGCCCAAAGAAAGACCTCCGGGTACGTTTACACTTTATTTTAGGGCAGTTACATGAAAAATTAGGAAATCCAACGGCAGCGCAAAATTGGTTCTTAAAGGTAATACGAGCAGCTCCCGCTTATGAAATGGAGTTTAGTGCACGAATGCGCTTAGCCGGAAACTATGATGGAACGCCTTTGTCGAAAAGAACTATTATACGAGAATTGAATAAACTGCTCAAAGATCCTAAAAATGAAGATTATCATGACCAAATTTATTATGCTTTTTCCGAAATTGCACGTATTGATGAAGATAATGCCGACAGAGAATTCTTTCTTGCCAAATCTGTAGCAGCATATACGAGAAATGATTATCAAAGAACAACTTCTTCATTAGCCTTAGCAGACATCTATTTTAACGAAGAAGAATATGTAGGCGCGCAAGCTTATTATGACACCGCGCTCATATCGTTACCGCAAACTTTTCCTAATCGTAATGAGATTCTTAAAAAAGCTTCCATCTTAAGAGATCTGGTAGAAAATTTGAATATGATTCATTTGCAAGATAGCTTACAACGTATTGCAAAAATGAGCGAAGGTGAACGAAGAAACTGGATAAATAGAATGATTGCAAATTATACGGAAGAAGAGCGCCGATTGGCAAAAGAAGAAGCCGATAGGATGCTGGCGCTGAGTGCTACACAAAATTTTGCTAATGTAAACATAAACACACAAGGTCAAAGTAATAAATGGTATTTCTACAATCCCGGATTAGTAACACAGGGTGCCACAGAGTTTTATAGGCGTTTTGGAAATAGAAGGCTGGAAGATAACTGGAGAATTAGTAATAGAACGATTATTTCTTTTGAAGATATGGCAGAAATGAATTCGGGTATACAACGAGAAGAAGAAGAGGAGTTTGATGAGCATGGAAATCCGATCAAAAGAAGGGAGACTGATCCCAAGAAGCCGGAATATTATACCCAAGACTTACCAATGACTCTGGGTGCGATTGACTCATCGAATATGTTAATTGCAAATGCTATGTACAATGCCGGAATCATCTATTTTGACCAATTAAGCGATTTAAGACGCTCAAATGAAATGCTCCATAGATTGATTCAACGATTTCCTGATAATGATCTGGTGTTACCCAGTTATTTCATCCTTTGGACAAATTATACAAAATTAAGAAATATCCCAAAAGCGGATGAAGTGAAAAATATCATTATTACAAGATATCCCGATACTGATTATGCTAGATTGATTTTAGATCCGGATTATTACAAAAAACTGGCAGAAGCAGCCAAAGAAAATGAACGCAAATACGAAGAGCTTCATGGAGCTTATAGTAGCAGGCAATGGGCAAAAACCGTGCAACTTGCCGATAATTTGTTTGCATTAACAGAAGATGCAGCATTAACTTCAAAGGTTGCCTATTTAAGAGCTGTTGCCGTAGGGCAACTACATGGCCAGAAAGCCTTAAAAGAAGCTTTAACTGAAATTATCCAAAATTACCCTCAGGAACCGGTAACGGAATTGGCAAAAATCTATTTATCCACACTGGTTACTACAAACCAAACAGTAGATAAGATAAGTGAAACGAGTACTACAGCCACTGCAGTTATTGATGTTGGAGTATCACCTTTTAACTCGAATTTAAATGAACAACACTATATCATTATCTTGGTTGACGTTCATAAAAAAACCGTGACTGATGTGAAGTCTGATGTGAGTAATTTCAATTCTGTTTATTTTAGTTTAGAACGTTTTAATATAAATAGTTTCTATATAAATCAAAACGAACAATTAGTTACAATTGCAAGATTTAGAGGAAAAGCCGATGCCATGAATTATTATACTGCATTGACGACCAATGATACGTTCTCGCCGGCAATTCAAAACAGAAGTCTTACGGTATACCCTATTTCCGCATCCAATTACTCCATTTATTACAACAAGGTAAATGATCGGCATTGGTACAAAAAATTTGTTGAAGAAAACTATCTGAATTAAGCGGAGTTCGTTTCAAAAAAAAATATATTTTTGCACCCCCAAAATAAAAAACAATTTTTAGCACGATATAGCAATGAAAAGAACGTATCAACCGTCGAATAGAAGACGTAAAAACAAACATGGATTTAGAGAAAGAATGGCAACTGCAAACGGTCGTAGAATATTGGCAGCCCGCAGAGCGAAAGGAAGAAAGAAACTTACTGTTTCTGACGAATCTTACGATAAAAAATAATTGTTTTTAACGTGCTGTGAAGAAGCTCCATATTGAAACTTACGGCTGTCAAATGAATGTTGCCGACAGCGAAGTAGTAGCTTCTATTTTATCTCCATATTATACCGTTACAGATTCGCTTCTTGAAGCGGATCTGATTTTGTTAAATACGTGCTCGGTACGCGATAACGCCGAACAACGTATTAGAAAACGTCTACGTGAATTAGTATCATTAAAAAAGAAAAACAAACGATTACTTATCGGATTGCTTGGTTGTATGGCAGAACGTATTAAGGAACAACTGCTTGAAGAAGAAAAGGCATTGGATTTTATTGCCGGTCCAGATGCCTATCGCTCCTTGCCTCAGCTCATCGAAGAAGCATCTTTGGGAAATATTTCTTTTAATGTACATCTCTCAGAGAAAGAAACTTATGATGATATTGAACCTGTACGTTATGACAGCAACGGCATTTCGGCATTTATTGCCATTATGCGCGGGTGCAACAATTTCTGCTCTTATTGCGTAGTACCTTATACACGCGGCAGGGAGCGTAGCCGCGACCCGAAAACCATCATTGAAGAAGCACAAGGTTTGTTTGAAAAAGGATTTCGAGAAGTTACACTGCTAGGGCAAAATGTAAACTCCTATTATTGGAAAGAAGCGGAAAAAAATATGGATTTTGCGGATCTGGTTGAAAAAATTGCACAAATTTCTCCATTATTACGTATTCGCTACGCCACTTCACATCCAAAAGATATTTCGGATAAGTTATTGTTTATCATGGCAAAATATCCTAATGTATGTCATTACATTCATTTGCCGGTACAATCGGGAAGCAACGAAATGTTGGAAAAAATGAACCGTGTGTATTCTCGCGAATATTATTTGGAACGCATCAGAAAAATCAAGGAAATTTTACCTGATTGTGCAGTTTCTACTGATATTATCGCCGGTTTTTGTGGAGAAACAGAACAAGATCATCAAGATACTTTAGCTTTGATGAAAGAGGTGGGTTATGAATATGCGTTCATGTTTAAATATTCGGTACGCGAAGGCACTAAAGCGGCAGACAAGTTTGAAGATGATATTCCGGAAAATTTGAAAACTAAACGTTTAGAAGAAATTATTGCGCTACAACAACAACTTTCGCTAGAAAGCAATCAAAGAGACATCGGAAAAACGGTTACGGTGCTGGTTGAAGGCATTTCCAAACGTTCCGACGAGCATCTTTTTGGTAGGAATTCACAAAATAAAGTGTGCGTTTTCCCAAAAAAACACTATAAAATAGGTGATTATGTACAGGTAAAAATTACAAAGTGCACTGCCGGCACGCTTTTAGGAGAGTCGTTAGAATAATGAAAATAATTTAAGATTTAATCATTAAAACCTCATTTTTAAAAAGCAACCTCAGTAGCAAAATGAAAATCAAACTCCTATTTGTAGGAAAAGAAAATCTGGAAGAACTGCAAACCGCTTCACAAGATTATATTTCCAAAATTAATAATTACAATAGCTTTGAAATTGAGGTGATTCCGTATTTAAGAAACACAAAAGCATTATCCATAGAGCTTCAAAAAAAGCAGGAAGGGGAGCTTTTTCTCAAAAAAATAACATCTCAAGATATTGTTGTTTTGCTTGATGAGCGCGGCAAAGAATATTCTTCCATGCAATTTTCACAATTTATTCAGCAACGATTAAACTCAGGATGTAAAAATGTAATCTTCTTAATAGGGGGCGCTTACGGTTTTTCGGAAGAGTTGTACCAACGCGCCAGTTTTACCCTATCTATGTCAAAAATGACGTTTCCGCATAAATTAGCCCGTTTGTTTTTTGTAGAACAGTTGTATCGTGCGTTTAGTATTTTAAAAGGAGAGCCGTATCATCATGAATAGTTTTTCTACAAAGTTATTTCGCTAATCATTAAGTATTTTTCAATTTCTCAGTCACACAAGTCATAATACTATCTTGTTTTTCATTCCAAAGGTGCATTGCACCGCCACCACAATGTTTGAAATCTTTGCATTTTTTGCAAATACCCGATTTACACCAGCTTCGATTGCGCATAACATCAAAACGATTTTCCCAAATGTCTGAAAGATTGTCATTGTATATATTGCCCTGAACAAAACTTCGGTCAATATTCGGACAGGCGGAAATAGAGCCATCAATTAGTACAGATCCGATATTTATGCCGGCACGACAGAAGAAATAACTGTCACGTACTTTTTTTTCGTAACCGCCAACATAGCTCTCGCAACTAAAGTAGAGGTCAATTCTACAGTCATTTTGGCGATTTTCAGCGATAAAATCCATTAATTGTCGCGTTTGTTCATTCGATAGCAACATTTCCGGATTTTCGGCGGCTCTGCCAATCGGTGCAATGGTAAAAATCCGCCATTTTTTGATGTCTTTGGAGATCAAAAATTCCTTTAAAGCGGGAAGTTCTGCAATATTTTTTTGATGTACACAAGTAACAACATCATAATTCAAACGCGGATAAGACACAATTAGTTCCAATGCTTTAACGGCGCATTCAAAACTTTTCGGATTGTTTCTAAGCCAGTTATGATTTTCTTCTAAGCCGTCTAAACTGATTGTAATGGCACCCATTCCTGCCGAAATCAGTTTTGTGTGCATCGCTTCATCATAGGCATAGCCATTTGTAACAATGCCCCAACGGAAGCCATTTTCACGCAATTTTTTACCACATTCGGCTAAATCCGTGCGAAGAAGCGGTTCTCCACCCATGATGGCAATAGTTATGGAATTTTTGGGATACTGTTTTTTCAGCGGCTGAATGGCGTTGAGAAAATCTTCAAACGGCATATCAGGGGAAATGCTGCTTGCCTTGCAATCAGAGCCGCAATGTTGACATTTTAGATTACAGCGCCACGTACATTCCCAAAATAAATAATTGAGGATGTGTAATTTTGTTTCGTTTTTCCGGAAAATATTGTGGAGGAATCTTGTCATTTTTTGCATGCAGATGAAGCGGGTGAAGCAGATTTACGCAGATTTTATTAAAAACGATAACCACCGTGCATACTGAAAATACCCTTAAAGCCAATGCCTACTTCGCCACCGAGAAAAATATTATTCTTTTTGCCGAAGTTCGCGCTAAGTCCAAAATACGTGAGATGAAAATAAGGAAATACTCTTGGATATTTTTGCTGTTTATTATCGTAACCATTTTCCCAACCAATTCCGGCAGACAAAGCACCATAAAGAATTATTGCTCTTTTATTTAAAAATGAAAATCTGATTTCGGGCGCAATTGCTGCAGCGTATTTTATTTTTGATTCTGAAAAATCCTTAAAACTCCCATCAGAATAATATTCACGCCAGTTATAATAAAGTTTTTCTCCAAAATAATTAACAAAATTCCCACCCACCCAAAACCATTTCACGGAGCGATAAAAATAGGCAACTGAGAAGTTAGCATAATACGCTTCATTTTGAAGCCAAATCATACAACTGATTGCTTCTCCAAACGATGCTCTTACTTCATGCCTATAAAAACTAGTATCTTTTTGGGCATATAAAACCGATGTAGAAAGCATAGTAATTGCAGTAAAAACAATTCGTTTCATAATATTTTACTCCTTTTCCCTTAATGCTATATTAATTTTTACTTCATCCTTACGAGCAGGATTAATGATAATGGTGGTATCGGCAAAATGACCGTTTTGAATGCCGTCAATGTCAAGAAAATGAATCCGTACGCCGTCAGGCGTATAGTGCATACTGTCTCTCCTGTCCCTATAATGACTATCCCAACTCGGAACACTTGCATAAAAATCAAAACTGCCGTTTTCATCAGTAATTCCATAATTGTATTTTTCACTACCCACAGTAACTTTTATTCCCTTTATCGGTAAATTTGTAGTTTTAGACGTTACGACACCGGTTAATTTTACATCATAAAAGTCATCATATGGCATTCCATAACATGCCTGAAAAACAAATGCCACTGCGGTAAAACTAAGACAACCAAAGAGCGTTCTTAGTAATTTTCTTGATTTTAGTTCAATTTTTTTCATGATTTTGCAATTGTTTTTTGGTAAAAAGACAATAAAGCCTGTAGTTATGCCATAATTGAAATGCAAAAATAATATTTATCCGATATAATTTAAGTGCTAAATTTAGAATACGTGGATATCGTAATTAGAGTTAAAAAATCCATAATGGATAGTATTTCTTTTTATTATTTTTGCCAGCTAAATTTTATTCATTAACAAATGAAACAAAAAAAATTATTCCTATTAGACGCTATGGCGCTTATTTACAGAGCTTATTATGCCATGATTCGTTCGCCGCGCGTAACCAGCAAAGGGTTAAATACTTCCGCTATCTTTGGCTTTACCAATACGTTACATGAACTGATCCGTAACGAAAATCCCACCCATTTGGCAGTATCGTTTGATACGGGCGCCCCTACCCTACGCCATGCCGAATTTGAAGCTTATAAAGCGCATCGTGAAAGTACGCCTGAAGATATTGTTAAAGCAATTCCTTACATTTACAGGCTTTTAGAAGCGTTTAATATTCCTATTTTAATAAAAGACGGCTACGAAGCGGACGATATTATTGGAACTTTAGCAAAAAAAGCGGAAATTGAAGGGTTTGAAGTCTATATGATGACCTCCGACAAAGATTACGGACAATTGGTTTCGGAGCATATTTTTATGTACAAACCCGGTAAGTTTGGACAAAAAGCAGAAATTATAGGCGTAAAAGAGATTTGCGAAAAGTATGACATTGAAAATCCTGAAGAGCTTATTGATATACTAAGCTTGTGGGGCGATTCTTCCGATAACATTCCGGGTGTACCTAATATCGGCGAAGTAAAAGCAAAAAAATTGATTCGCCAATTTCATTCCATCGAAAATATTTACCAAAATATTGATCAAATAGATAACGATAAACTGCGCCAAACATTAATGGACAATCAAGATCAGGCATTCATTTCAAAATCATTGGCAACCATTATATTGGATGTACCCATAGACTGCGATTGTGAGAAGATGGCAATGCGTACTCCCAATTTTGATGCCCTACGGAACTTGTTTCATGAATTGGAGTTTCGAGCGTTAGGCAATCGTATTTTAATGGAAATGCAGGAGGTGGGAGAAGGAAGGAAGGAGAAAGAAGAAAAGAACGTAGGGGCGTTGCGTGTAACGTCCAAAAACAATACGCATATCGTTCCCGATTTATTCAATCAGGATGTTGATGTAGAGGCGTATTGCAATACGCCCCCATCACCAACGTCCATTTATAAAACATTTGCGAATAACACGCATGAATTTATTGAATGTGTAAACGTGGAGGCAAAAAATTTTTCACCCCCACCGAACCAGCCCATATTTTTTGAATGGATTTATGCCAACAATGCCATTTCAGGGTTTGCATTTTCGGAAAATGGGAAACAAATTCATTATCATGCCATGGATAGGGGCGAAAATCTTTTCGCCCAAGCAGTGGATATTTTAAAAATGATTTTCGAAAATTCTCGCGAAATCATATCATTTCAAACCAAAAATATTTTCAAATTTTGCGATGAATATCAGATAGACATCAAAGGCAGTGTTTTCGATTTGCAAGTGGCGCATTATCTCATCCAACCGGAAATTTCACATCAATTGGAAAGAATTACTGAGTCTTACTTGGAGTATGAATTAATCAATAATGAAAAAAATAATACACAAAAGATTCACGTAGAGACAGCTTGTGAAAAAGTAGAAATTTATGCACAATTGTTTCCCATATTCAAAGAAGAGCTAGAAAAGGCATCGTTGATAAAATTGTTTTATGAAATTGAGATGCCTTTAACTCAAGTGCTTGCCGATATGGAACGCACCGGCATTAAAATTGATAAAGAGATGTTGAAAGAAAGCTCTATTGCTATTACAAAAGAGATTCAGGATATTGAAAATCGGATTTTTGAATTGGCAGAAACAACTTTTAACATTGCATCACCAAAACAGCTGGGTGAAATTTTGTTTGAAAAACTTCACATTATTGAAAATGCAAAATTGACGAAAACCAAACAATATCAAACCGGAGAAGAGATTCTTCAAAAACTTTATCAAAAACATCCTATAATTCCGCTTATTTTAGAATGGCGGTCATTGTCAAAACTAAAATCCACCTATATTGATGCACTTCCACAGCTTATTGACCCTAAGACAGGTAAAATTCATACTACTTTTCAACAAACGGTAACTTCTACAGGAAGATTAAGTTCTATTAATCCCAATTTGCAAAATATTCCCATTCGAACCGAGCGAGGCAAAGAGATTCGCAAGGCGTTTGTGCCTTCTTCGGATAAAAATGTATTGGTTTCTGCCGATTATTCGCAAGTGGAATTGCGTATAGTTGCCGCTATGGCAAATGATGAGAGTATGATCCAAGCATTTCAACAGCAGCAAGATATTCATACAATTACTGCTTCACATGTTTTTCATGTATCATCAAAAGAGGTTACCAAAGAACAGCGCCGTTATGCTAAAACCGTCAATTTCGGCATTTTATATGGGATGTCTGCCTTCGGATTAGCCGACAGGTTACACATCCCGCAAGGTGAAGCACGGCAATTAATCACCAATTACTATAGCAGTTTTCCAAAAGTGGAGCAATTTATGAACGGAATAATGGAATTTGCCCGAAAAAATGGCTATGTAGAAACTTTGTTGGGTAGGCGCCGTTATATTCGCGACATCAACTCGGGCAACAGCATGTTACGCAAAGCTGCAGAACGTAATGCCATTAACGCGCCCATTCAAGGCACTGCCGCCGATGTAATTAAAATTGCGATGATTCGCATTTATAAAGAATTAAAAATCAGAAGTTTGAACACAAAAATGGTACTGCAAGTGCATGATGAGTTGGTATTTGACGTACCATTAGAAGAATTAGATATTATTGCAGAAATAGTTCCTGAGTTAATGAGCACAGCACTTGAAATGGAAGTTCCTTTAATGGCGGAATTAAGCTTTGGAAAGAATTGGTATGAGGCGCATTAAAACTTCGTGAGTTTTGTGTTAGTTTTTCAATACAGAGACATAAAAGGCACAAAGTCTCACAGAGATAAAATTTAGTTTTTCAAAACTTTTTTCATTACAATTCCATTATTTGTAATGATTTTCATAAAATATACACCTGCTGGCAAATGTGAAATATTTAAATTGATTTCGGGATTTTGAGCGATTGGGAGAGTCGCTCCTACGGATCGACCAAAAACATCGAAAATTTCAATATTCGTAATTAACAATTCATAGTTCGTAATTCGTAATTTTCCCATCGTCGGATTCGGATAAATAATAATATTATCATTCAGCTGTTTGGTAGTAATTTTATTTACAAGTGGTTCGCTTCCTTTAAAGTAAGTTAGACCGCCCGCCCAGTTCCCTACAAGCAAATCGGGTTTGTTGTCACCGTCGAGATCAGCTACGGCAGCGGCTACTCGAATGCCTTCATCTATTCTATATGCCTTATTTTGAATCGTTTCTGCAATTCTTTCCAAAAGGGTAAAACTACCGTCAAGATTGTTATCAATATTTGAAAAAAGAAACAGATCGCCCTGCTCACTCCCACAAAGCAGCAATGTTTCATCGTTATATCTAAAAAAATGCGGCGTTGCATATCCAAACCATGAAAGATTCGGATCACGCACATCTACGTTTCCAAAATTTGAAGTAATAAGTTGAAAATTAGGATTATTTACTGTTCCAACGTTTTGATAATAAGATAGAGTTCCTCTTCCGTTTCCCAACACCAAATCTAATTTTCCATCTTTATTCATATCAAAAAGTTGCGGCGTACTAAATCCAAACATACCCGCATTGATATTTTGATAATTCCTAACCGGAGCATTAAATTGCGGCAGTATTCCAAACGGAGCTGTATTTTCAAAAAAAATTAGTGTACCATCGCTGTTTCCGCACAAGAGGTCTACTTTTCCGTTTCCGTTCAAATCGGCAAAAGTAGGATACAGCGCCAAAAAACCATATTTTTTCAAATCTCCAAAATCGGAAGTAACCCATTCAAATTCAGGATTATTGTTTGTGCCAACGTTTTTATAAAATGTTATGGAAGAGGAATAATAGGATTTTAATACGCCTTGGTTATGTTTTGCACTATCAAAACTACCGTAATTGGCAACAAATAAATCTAAGACACCGGTTCCGGTCCAATCAAACAGTACCGGTATTGCACCACTTCCCACATCAATCATATCTTCTTGCAAATAAGATTTTGTTTCTAAAACATAATCATTTATCTGGTCATTGTACCGGTAACGCCATACGGAATTGAGGTCTTCGGACTTTGTAAGCGATGGATCGGAAGGCGATACAAAAAGATCAGGTTTTGTTGTATTCCAAAAATCCATAGTAGAAACTGCAGGCATAGAATAAATGTGTACGGGACTTTGCGCATTAGGAAAATCATCTGTTTGAGAAACCATTAATGCCTCCTCCCTCGTTCCACCATTTATTAAAAGTTTTAATCCGGGAAAATCCATATCGCCAATCACAATATCTTGTAGTCCATCTCCATTAAAATCCAGCATAAAAATGGAAGAGCCGAGATGCTTTGGACCTTTTGCACTTGATTTTTGTTCACAGGCAAAAAGCGTAATTTCGTTGTCTTCAACGCCTTCAACAAATTTCCCCCAACATTCATCAGCCAAAGTATAAGAAAAAAATTGATCGTTTTGTGAAACATTTTTCTGAAAATGTACAGAATTTCCAACTAAATAAAAATTGAGAATATCTAATTTCCCACTTCCGCTAACATCTGCTACGCACAAATAATCGCTGGGAGCTGCAAATATATTTACTTGGTTTCCATAATAATTCGATCTAACAGGATCAACAGCCAACCTAAATTCAAGCTCCTGATTTGAAATATTTTCAAAAACACGAATACCGCCTAGACCATTGAAGGTAAAAATATCTGCCTTGCCATCGTTATTAAAATCTTTCAATATCACCCAATCATGTAGTTTGGGAAAACGATGCTTAAACTCCGGTGCATAAGCAAACTGAGGGTTTGTGTTTGTACCTTCGTTAATAAAAGGCAGTATTCTGTTTCCATGTTTCTCGAAGGCAATAAAATCGGAAACGCCATCTAAATTCAAATCAATTTGCGAAAAATAGACTGAGTTGATGCCCCCCGCCCAAGAATATGCAAGTGAACGATTATTTTTTTTTACCTCAATTTCTTGATTTCTTGTAAAACCCAATTTATAATAAACCGCTTGTGCATCTATAGCGCCTAAGGAGAGCGTAAAAATGCACAAGATTTTACATAAGCGGGAAGTCATTGAAAATAAGAATTATTGCATAAATGGTTTTCCGGTACGAAGGATTTCTTTTCCAAATACGCTATTCAAATATCTCGCAGCAAGTACATAAAATGTTAATAATGATATCGCTAATTCTGAATATGCTGCCACTGTATGCCAAATATGCCCGCATCCGAAAGCGTCTAAAGCTAAACTTAAAAATAAGATTACGATGATTATTAAAAGGAAAAACATTGCTTTCGACATTTTCACGGCAGAAATAAGAAAAATAACCGTAAGGATAAGATAGCCGATAAAAACAACTCCCAACTGCCTTATATCGGCAGCTGCTGCTAATGTTTCGCCAAAGCATCCTAGTTTGATGAGCCAACTCATTCCCACGCCGATCCAGAACAATCCATAAGCAGAAAAGGCGGTTGCCCCAAAAAGATTGTTATACTTAAAGTCGAACGTAGATGCGATAAGTTGTGCCACACCGCCAAGAAATAGCGCCCAAGGCAGTACGAAACTTAATCCTTCTGTAATTCCAAGTTTTTGAGAAGAGGCTACGAGCGTTACAATTGCTAAGCCGAAAAGCCCAAGTGTGGTTGGATCTGCAACCGTGATTTTGATTTGTTTTGTGTCCATTTATACTATCTGTTTAGTTTGAGAATTTAGTTGGCGAAGGTATACTTTTTTTTGATTAATGATTATTTTTTTTTATTTTTGCCCAAACTAATGATTTGAAAAGAGCATTTATTTATTTCTTAATAATGTTTCTTTTAGCCCTTTCTTTTGGAATTGGCTTCTATTCTTTTACTACATTGAAGTCACCTAAAATTAAGGAGCAAAAGAACATTGATGTTGTAATTCCTCAAGCCGATATTGATGAAAATGTGGACATTGTGCGTGCGCTCCTTTTATTTCATGCTGCTGATTACTTCGTGTACAGAGGAGCGCCCATAGGATTTCAATATGACCTACTCAAAGAATTGGAAAAAGGATTAAATAGAAATGTGGACATTATAATTGAAACCAATATAAATAAGATGAAAAAAGAACTATTTGGGAACAATTATGATATTGTAATTATGGATTTTTTCCATAGCGGCTTTTTGCTTCCATTTATAGAACGCTCCATTCCCCATTCTTACTCTTACCCCGTATTAGTATCAGGAAGTAAAGTAAATAACACAAGTATACAACCCATATTTGTTTCGAGTGATTTTCCGGCTAAACTTTTTTTCGCTCATGACTCTCCGTATAATAGCTATCCTATTCAAAAAAACGATATTTATTCTACGGAAGAACTTTTTGAAAAAGTAGATGACGGCGAAATTCATTACCTGATATGTGATTATAATCGGGCTATTACGTTAATGCCTTTTTACTCAAATGTGCAAATTGTGGAAAAAGCCGGACCTCAGTTTGAACGGCGCTGGATTTTAAACAAAAAAAATGTACAACTTAATGAAGATATAAATTATTGGCTATTGGATTTTAAAAAAACACCGAGATATCGTTTATTACTACGAAAATATTTCACACCGGAGTCTTCGTTAATTCATAGATTATTTGCGAAAAAACAAAAATCCGGCATCTCACAATATGATGCCATTATAAAAAAATATGCCAAACAATATAATTTCGATTGGCGTTTCATTGCTTCTATTATTTTTCAAGAAACCAAATTCTTTCCCGGATTAACCGGAAAAGGCGGGAGCTATGGATTGATGCAATTAATGCCGGCTACCATGGAATTTTACGACATTTCGGAAGAGGATGACGATGAGACTCATATCCACGCGGGTATTCAGCATCTGCACTCTATCCGAAAATATTTCGATGATATTGAAGATGAGAAGGAAAAACTCTATTTCATAGCTGCATCTTATAATGCCGGACGCGGGCATATTTTCGATGCGCAACGTTTATGTATCAAATACGGCATTGACCATCAGAAGTGGGAAAATGTTTCAAAGTATTTGAAATTAAAATCACAACGCGAATTTGCTACCGATTCGGTGGTAAAGTTCGGCTACTTTCCGGGTTCACATACCGTGAAGTATACCCAACACGTAATGAATAGATATTTTGTCTATAAAGTAGCATATCCTTAAACGTAATGAGCTCTAATTTTGATTTGAAATATGCAAAAAGTTACCCCGAAAAAAGCGCTTGGTCAACATTTTCTCAACGATGAAACGGTTGCGGAAAAAATTGTGCAAAGTATTACTATAAATAATGTTCCGATTTTAGAAATAGGACCCGGCATGGGCGTTTTAACGCAATTTTTGTTACAACATGAAAATAAAGATTTTAAAGTTGTTGAAATTGATACTGAATCTGTCGCCTATTTGCAAAAAAAATATCCTTTATTGCAAATTATTTCCGGCGATTTCTTGAAATTGAATTTATCCGAATATTATACTGATAAATTTATTATCATTGGAAACTTTCCTTATAACATATCTTCTCAAATACTATTTAAAGTATTGGATAACAAAGATATGATTATTGAGTTGGTAGGTATGTTTCAAAAAGAAGTGGCAGAGCGCGTGGCATCTAAACCCGGAAAGAAAATGTATGGTATTTTAAGTGTTTTACTACAAGCCTACTACGACATTGACTATTTATTTACGGTAGATGAACATCTATTTACGCCCCCACCGCAAGTAAAATCGGGCGTAATTCGTATGATTCGCAATCCCAATAAAAAACTGCGTTGTGATGAAATATTATTCAAGGATGTAGTTAAAACGGCATTTAACCAGCGTCGAAAAACATTGCGCAATTCGCTAAAAAGTTTTTCATTTCCCGCAGCATATAAAGAAAATCCCATTTTTGCCATGCGTCCCGAGCAGTTATCGGTGGAACAATTTGAGGAGATTTGTTTGAAAATTTGTAAAAATTAAGCATGAGTTGCATTAATTTTCGATAATATCATAAAAATGACAAATCATTCTAAAAAATCTTTCGCCCCTTTGGCTTCAAACGATATTGAAATTTTGATTTTAGGAACAATGCCCGGCGACATTTCACTTTCTAAAGGCGAGTATTATGCACATCCGCGAAACAAGTTTTGGAAAATTATTGCTGAGATAACAAATGAGCAACTCCCAACAACTTATGAGAACAAAAAAGCATTATTGAAACGACATAAAATTGGATTATGGGATGTTGCGGAGAGCGTAAATAGAAAAGGCAGTTTGGATGCAGACATTCTTGACGCTACTCCAAACGACCTTGATGGTTTTGTTCGGGAGTATAAGAAAATCAAAGTCATCGGTTTTAACGGAACAAAAGCAATGAATCTCTTCTCAGCATTCTTTACATTCAACTCCGACCTCACTTATTTGAAACTACCAAGCACAAGTCCGGCAAATGCAGGAATGACTTTTGAAAGAATTTGCAATCAATGGCGGAACCTCTTCGATTTTGATTAAACTTTTTTTAAACACAACAAAGTCGCTTGCACACTAAAAGATTTTTAGTAAGACACTTCATCTCATAAAACTAAAGACTCCCTTTCCAGAAAAACATTCAGAAAAATAAATAATTTTCCCAACCAAATTTTCTGTATTTTCGCGGTTCTTTTATTCAAAATAAAAATTTGATTCACAATGATAAAGATTACATTACCTGACGGGTCGGTAAAAGAATTTGAAAAAGGATCAACACCTTATCAGATTGCTCTTTCCATAAGCGAAGGTCTAGCGCGTAACGTGCTTGCTGCCAAAGCAAATCACGATGTTGTAGCGCTTGATTTTCCGATAGAAACCGATGCGCATGTAACACTCCTTACGTGGAACGATACCGAAGGTAAAGCCGTATTTTGGCACTCTTCGGCGCACTTGCTGGCTGCCGCAGTAGAGCAATTGTACCCGGGTGTAAAGTTCGGAATAGGTCCGGATATCGAAAACGGATTTTATTATGACATTGATTTTATGGAATATCCGATCTCTTCGGATGATCTTCCAAAAATTGAAGCCAAGATGTTGGAAATTGCCCAAACGCGTCCCAGATTTGAATGCAAAGAGATTTCTAAAAGTGATGCAAAAGCGTTATTTGCACAAAAAAATAATGAATATAAAGTAGAATTGATTGAAGACTTAGAAGATGGACAAATTACGATATATCAATTGGGAGAATTTGTAGACTTATGCCGCGGACCGCATTTATTTGATACCGCGAATATTAAAGCAATAAAATTATTGAATACTGCCGGCGCTTACTGGCGCGGCGATGAAAAACGCAAGCAGTTAACGCGTATTTATGGAATTGCATTTCCAAAGAAAAAAGAGTTGGACGATTATTTATTAATGTTGGAAGAGGCAAAAAAACGCGACCACAGAAAATTAGGAAAAGAATTAGAGCTATTCACTTTTTCACCGGCTGTGGGGCAAGGGCTTCCTATTTGGCTTCCAAAAGGCGCTGAACTTCGTGAACGTTTGGAACATTTTTTGAAAAAAGTACAAAAAAAACACGGCTATCAGCAAATTGTTTGTCCGCATGTCGGAAATGTGGAATTATACAAAACATCCGGGCATTACCAAAAATATGGTGAAGATTCGTTCCGACCCATCACTACGCCGCAAGAGGGAGAAGAATTTTTCTTAAAGCCGATGAATTGTCCACATCATTGCGAGGTTTATTCTATAAAGCCACGTTCTTATCGAGATCTCCCATTGCGTTATGCTGAATTCGGAACCGTATATCGCTACGAACAAAGCGGCGAGTTACACGGCTTAACCCGTGTACGCGGATTTACCCAAGATGATGCACATATTTTTTGTACCCCCGATCAATTAAAAGATGAATTTTGCAAGGTAATTGATATTATCCTTTACATATTTAGGGTGCTAAAATTTGAAAATTTCACAGCGCAAATTTCACTCCGCAATCCGGATAACCACGAAAAATATATCGGTTCCGACGAGAATTGGGAAAAAGCGGAACGCGCCATCATAGAAGCCGCCAAAGAAAAAGGGTTACAAACTACTACAGAAATTGGCGAAGCTGCATTTTATGGTCCGAAATTAGATTTTATGGTAAAAGACGCCATTGGTAGGAAATGGCAATTGGGAACTGTACAAGTAGACTACAACTTACCGGAACGTTTTAATTTGGAGTATATTGATACCAATCAACAAAAGCAACGCCCTATCATGATTCACCGCGCACCATTTGGTTCTATGGAGCGCTTTGTGGCGGTATTATTAGAACATACTGCCGGAAACTTTCCACTTTGGCTCACTCCCGAACAAGCCATTATTCTTCCTATTTCCGATAAATATATGGATTACGCTTATGAGTTAAAAAATGAGCTAGAGGAGCATAATGTCCGTATTCATATTGATGAACGTAGTGAAAAAACCGGCAAAAAAATTCGCGATGCGGAATTGAAGAAAATACCATATATGCTTATTGTTGGAGAAAAAGAAGAAGCCGAGAAAACAATCTCCGTACGCGAGCACAAAATAGGCGACATCGGCACCATGACACTACATGATTTTGTGGTGATGATAAACACGAAAATTAAAGAAGAATTAGCATAATTAGAAAAAAATGAAAGAAAACAACGTTGATACAGAAAAAAGTTATTTTTGTGCGCACCAAAAATTAAGTTGCTTATGCGTATAAAATACTATCTAGTTTTCCTTTTCATCTTCCCTTTTTACACGCTTTTTGCTCAGGAAGATCCGCGAGTTACCTTATTTCCATGGCTACAACCTTACTATAATGCGGGTGCTATGGGGGAAAAAGACAATCATCTTAATTTTACCGGGCTTTTGCGCCAGCACGCTTTCTTGGCACGTGTACCTAATAATGAGTTAGGTGGAGATAATTATACAGGAGATCCTGTTTATAATAAAGTCAATGGACAACAGTTTTTGCTAAACATTGATTCCTACATTAAACAAATAAGGGGTGCTGTGGGTGTGATGTTCCTGAGTGATAAAAATGCAGGACATTTTGATAATGTCAATTTTAAATTTGGATACGCCACAAAGCTTCGCATTCAAGGAGGGAAGTTGGGCATTGGATTGCAACTCGGATTTTTAAATATAAAGCCATCAAGTAATCCCTATAACCCCAACCAACCTGAAGATCCCACTGTTAACAATATCATTCAATCAGAATCATTATTAGATTTTGATATGAATTTCGGAGTGCACTATAGGGCGCCTAATTGGCACGCAGGTATCTCTTGTACACAACTTCTTGGCGGAGTTCGTGTTTCAGGCGATAAAAATCTGCTCCGCGTTCCACAACAACTTTATATTACCGGAGGTTATATTTGGGATTTAAAAACTCCTATTCCTTGGTCTATTGAACCCAGTGTCCTTATTCGATCCAACTTTGCTACTTGGACTATGGATTTGATGGCTGCCGCAAGATACAACGGAATATTGTGGTTTGGGCTCTCTTACCAATTAGATTGGGCAGTTGCAGTATTTTTTGGAGCGGTACCTTTCCATAATAGATCAGATAATTATCTTAAAGGATTAGAAATAGGTGTAGCTTACAGCTTCCCAACTGCAAGATTTGGTTATGCACCCAATGCCAGTAAAGGTGATTTTGAAATTCTTATTCGATACGGACTCAATTTTTATAGAGAGAAACCATTAACAGGATACGGATCGTCCCGACATTTGTATAAAAATCAGTACTAATTTATAATAATCCATATTTTTTTTCGTTTCCCAAAACACCTAAATATATAAAATGATGAAAAGAATAGCTTTGTTTGCATGTATTATATTATGCTTAGCCGCTTGCAAAAATTCAGGAGGTGGACAATTAGTAGGGGTCACAAATAAAACAAGATTTGTGAGTTTTTCCCCTTATGGAATGGTATATATTCCGTCAGGTAATGTTATTTTAGGGGCAGGAGAAAATGCTCCTGCGCTTGCATTTGCTCCACAATTCCGAAGCGTTTCCATTTCTGCATTCTGGATGGATGAAACAGAAATCACAAACAATGAATACCGCCAGTTTGTATATTGGGTACGAGATTCTATTGCTCATACATTGTTAGGTGAGGCAGATATTGAAACAAAATATGGGCATTTTCTTAAACATAGAAGAGGAGAAGACGCCGGTGAGTTAATAGAACCCAGATTAATTAATTGGCGAGAAAAAATACCTTGGAACTCTACCGATGAAGAAGTTATAGATGCACTAAGACCTCTCTTTAACCAAATAAATACTCGTTTTTATCATTATCGTCCGGTAGGAATTAATGTAGCAAAGCTCAATTATGAATATTGGACTTTCGATTATGATGCTGCTGCAGCTAAAGAAAGAGAAGGTAGCCCCATAGGAGGCATGTTTGCCAACAGACCCAGCCATGTAGACGGAGTTTTGGATAGATTTATTAGAAGGCATGAAACAAACGTATATCCCGATACTTTGGTTTGGATTTCTGAGTTTACCTACGCAGATAATGAGCCCATGACTCAAAATTACTTCTCACATCCACAATATACTCACTATCCGGTGGTAGGTGTGAGTTGGGTGCAGGCTCAGGCCTTTTGTCATTGGCGCTCTCATCAACGCAATGTATGGTTATTTAGCAAAGGTTATCCGATAGAACATGATTTTCGTTTACCTTCCGAGGCACAATGGGAGTGGGCAGCCAGAGGCGGATTGCAAAACTCTCCTTATCCATGGGGTGGTCCTTATCCGACAAATCAAAATGGATGTTTCTTAGCAAACTTCAAACCTCAAAGAGGTAATTACATGTTAGACGGAAGCTTGTATCCTAACGTTGTAGCTTATTACAATCCAAATGATTACGGCTTATATGACATGAGTGGTAATGTTGCCGAATGGTGTTTCGATACCTATAATCCATCAGCTTCTGCTTTCGTCTCCGATATGAATCCTCTTTACAAATATAATGCTTCACCCTATGATCTTCCTGAAAGAAAGAGAAAAGTGGTTAGAGGTGGTTCGTGGAAAGATATTAGTAAATATATCACTGTTTATACAAGAGATTTTCAATATCAGGATTCCTGTACTTCATACATAGGTTTTCGTTGTATTCAGCCGGCTATTATTAATCCAAAAGATGCTAATAGAGGAAGTGGATCTAAAGTATACAGATAGAATTGGAAAGTTAAATTCAACAGTCTTAATTACCTAGTTATAAAAAAATCAAAAAACAATAAATTTATAAACCTTAAATCTTTAAAATTTTAAATCAAAAATCTTATGAGTCTTTACAAAATCGTTCGTAGCAAAGGGTACAAAAACTTCATGTCTAAATTGTATGGTATTGGTGCCGCATTAGTAATTTCAGGAGCGCTCTTTAAAATCCTTCACTGGCCCGGCGCCGATTATATGCTAATGGTGGGTATGTTAACTGAGGCCGTAATTTTCTTTTTCTCTGCATTTGAGCCGCTTCATAAAGAATATGATTGGGCGTTGGTATATCCGGAATTGGAAACTGCAAAAACTCCCCCTCAACATGCACATCATGTTAAAGGAGCAACTGTTACGCAGCAATTAGACAGAATGCTAGAAGAAGCTAATATAGGTCCTGAATTAATTGGAAGTTTAGCCTCGGGAATGAAAAATTTGAGTGAAAATGCGAAAAAACTTTCACATACAACTGATGCTGCCGTAGTTACAGAAGGATACGTAGCTAATCTTTCCAAAGCGAATGATGCTGTACAAAACCTTACAGGTGCTTATGAGAAATCAGCAAATGAAATTTTTGCAACTTCCGATATGCAAGTGAAAAGTATACAAGAAATGTTTGATGCACAAAAACAGCATGCACAAAAATTGCAAGAAGTGCAAATGCAAAATGTTCAAAAAATTGAACAAATTCAAGAGCAAGGTAGCCAAGCCATTATTGAAAACTATAAAAAATTACAAGACTATACAACTGCACTCGCTAGCTCCATGGGCGATTCGGCACAAGAGGCACAAAACTATAGGCAAGAAATTGATAAGCTATCTCAAAACGTAGCGCAAATCAATGCGATATATGCCAATATGTTAGCTGCTATGACCAGCAAATAGTATAATGACTCATTTCAATAAAATTATAAACTTTAAACATTAAACTAAATAAACTATGGGTGCAACAAATTGTCCGGAAACCCCCCGGCAACGAATGATAGGAATGTTATATTTAGTGCTTACTGCAATGTTAGCACTAAATGTATCAAAAGATATTTTGAATGCTTTCACTATTGTAGATGAAACATTACACAGATCCAACCAAATTACAATGAGCAAAAACGCTCAAGATTATGCCGAGTTGCTTAGACAGAAAGCTATTCTTGGTGAAGATAAAGTAGCCAGAGAGTTTGAGAAAGCAATGCAACTCAAAGATCTTTCAAATGAATTGGTAGATTTTATTGAAGACCTTAGAAGACGCTATATTGAATTTGTAGAGAATGCTCCTGCTGAAAATCCTGATGGAACCCCAAAGTCGGTTGCTCAACTCAGAATGAAAGATAATAAAAGTAGATCAACTCTTTTTATGATTAATGACAGGAATGCCATTCAATTAAGAGAACGCTTAGATGCATATCGCACGCAATTGCTTTCTTTCGTGAGTGAAGACCATAGAGAAGCAATGGCAGCGACTATCGGTTTAAATGTGAATGAAACCTTTAGAAATGCGAGCGGCGCTCCCGAATCATGGGAAGATCATTATTTTAATAATGTAATTTTTGCCGCCGGTGTTACTTTACTAAACAAAACTATTGGTGAGGTGCGCAACGCTGAATCTAACGTACTAAAATATATTATTTCATCTATTACAAGAGATGACTTTAAGTTTGCTAATATCAAAGGAAGAGCAATTCCTAAGTCTCAACTTGTTTTCCAAGGAGAACCTTTCGAAGCAGAAATTATTGTGGTAGCATATGATGACCAACAACCGATAGAAGTTCGTTGGCGAATGGGTACCGGCGAAATAAGTCCATCTGAAGGCAACTTGATAATAGGAGAAGCAGGTGTTGCTCATTTAAGAATTCCAACAAGTCAAGTGGGAGATTTCAACTTTACGGGACTAGTCAAAATGACAGGGCCTGACGGATTACCTCGAACTTTTCCTTTTGCCAACAGTTTCACCGTAATGGCGCCTTCTGCTACTGTAGCAGCAGAAAAAATGAACGTACTGTACGCAGGAATTGACAATCCGGTTTCCGTAAGTGCATCCGTACCTCCTGAAAGGATCTCTATATCGTTATCCGGGGGCACTTCAACCAGAACAAGACCCGGAAGTTATAATATCACTGTTCCCGAAAGTTTAGTAGGAAGAGTCGTTACCATCAATATTGCTGCCGATGTAAATGGCAGACAACAACCAATGGGCGCCAATGAGTTTCGTGTTAAACGTGTTCCGAATCCCGAGACTGTGTTAGGTGGCGGTTTTAAAGGCGGAAGAATTCAAAAAAACGAATTACTTGCTAATCCTTTTGTATCAGCTACCATGGGAGACGACTTTGTTTATGATCTTAGATGGACGGTAAATTCTTTTCAAGTAACTTTTATTGTTAGAGGTATTGAAGAGGCGCCAATGACAAGCAATAGCAGGCAATTTACAGAGGCGATTAGAAACAAAATAAGCTCTAGCCCTGCGGGAACCGTTGTCCTTTTTTCTGACATTAGGGCTTCTTCCGCTGCCGGTACTAGAACGTTAAATCCAATTACAGCAATCTTAAGATAATACCAATAATATGAAAAAAGAAATCTGTCTCATCATTTTATCGTTAGTATCATTTTCCTTTCTTTTTGCACAAGATGATACTCAAATCCCTCCGCCGCTTACAGCGCCATGGGAAATTGTAGAAGTAAATGAATTCCCCGGTCCAATTCCGTACCCTAAAATCAAACAAAATGATGTAATGTGGGAAAGATATATATGGAGAGAAATAGACTTGCGTGAAAAAAGAAATCACGCTTTGTATTTTCCTATTGAACCACAAGGAGTTTATAGAAGTTTGGGGCAGGTAATTATTGACGCCATTGATATGGATAACCCTGATAATGAGGACGCACTTCCTGTCTACACTGATGAATACTGCAATGTTAGAGTAGATCGCGCTGAGGTTAGAAACGCACTTGTTAGAACCAGAAGAATACCCATTTATGATCCTGATACAGGAGATCATATCGGTGATAGGGATCTTGATGATCCGTTTACAGCCGCTCAACTCATGTATTATCGTTTAAAGGAAATATGGTTTTTTGATAAAAACAGAGGTGAGTTAAATGTACGCATTCTTTCCATTGAACCTTTCTTTGAATACGATAGAGATGATGCAGGAGGAATGGGAAATGAAGATGATGTAGTATCTTTAAAAACAAAAAGACGTTTGGGCTATATTAAATATGATGAACTAAGACCTTTTTTAGCACAACAATTGTATTTTACTCCAAGGAATCTCTCTTTTCAACTTACATTTGATGATATTTTAACGTGGAGGCGTTATTTTGCAAGCTATATTATTGCAGAAAGTAATCAGTATAATCGCCAAATTCAGGATTATATTAAAAATCCACGCGACCAACGTTTAGAGTCTGATAGAATTTTGCAGGAAATTCGCAACTTTGAGAGTGACCTTTGGGAGTTCTAACAATTTACAAATACGAATTTAACGGGGCATATATGTCCCGTTTTTTAATACTTTTTCATAAAGTGCAGAAATCTCAAACGATACGCTACTGCTGCCACCATAAGTCCAATGCAAAGTCCCATCCAAATCCCAACGCTGCCGAAATTCCAAATAAATCCGAATAGATACCCAACAGGTAAGGCAATCACAATATAAGATATAAATGCGATATACATTGCAAAAGTAACATCAGTCAAGCCACGTAAGGTGGATAATCCTACCATTTGCCAACCATCGAAAAGCTGAAAAATACCGGCAATGATAAATAATTGTGCCGCAACATGGATTACTTCAGGATCGCCGGAAAACCACGCCGGAATCTGGTATCTAAAAACAATAAAAAATATTGCCGTTACTACCATAAAAACAGTAACAAGATGCAAAGATGCCAACGCAGCCATACGTGTGGCTTTATAATGTGCGGATCCAAATTGATGCGATACGCGAATCGTAGTCGCTGCACCTATCCCTAAGCCTATCATAAAAGTAGCCGATGCCAGTTGTAATACAATCTGATGCGCCGCCAAGTTAACCTCGTTAATCCAGCCAATCATAATGGCGCCTAAGCTAAAGGCTAATACTTCCATAATTAATTGTCCGGAAATAGGCAAGCCCGTAGCTATCAATCTTTTTATTGCCGGCATGTGAAAATTTTTTAAAGAAAAATATTGAGTAAATTTCTTTAATGCAGGATGTTTAAATACCAAAATTACAAATATTAAAGCCATCACCACTCTAACAATTAAAGTAGCTATACCAGCGCCTTCTACACCCAAAGCAGGGAAACCGAATTTTCCGAAAATCAATAAATAATTGAGAATAATATTAATGATATTTCCTAATATAGTTACCCACATGGCAATTTTTGTATTTCCCACCCCTTCTGCAAATTGCCGACATGTAAAAAACAATAGAATGGGAAGGGTAGAAATTAACAGCCAATCGAAATAAGGCATTGCCAATTCTACCACATTTTCAGGTTGATTCAAATGATAAAGTAGAGGTCTTAATAAAAATACGGCTCCAAATATAATAACACTTAGTACGATATTTATTAAAAGTGCATTTTGAAAAAACACACCGATTTTCCACCATTGTTTTTTCCCAAAAGCTTTTCCTACATGTGGGGTTTGTCCTAACGAAAATCCCAGTCCAAAAATAAAGACTAACAAAAATATTGAATTGGCAAATGCTACCGCAGCTAATTCCATCGTACCCAATAATCCTACCATAAAAGTATCAACCAAAGAAACTGTTACTTGTCCTAATTGTGCCAAAATAATAGGAAATGCAAGCGCTAGGTTACGTTTATAATAAGGAAGGAGCTTTTTAAAAGTCATGAAATAGAGGTAGGATAATTTTTCAGCGTTCAATAATCGGTGGCGAAAATAGATTTTTTAAGGGAGTACTATTTTTAGAAGTATTTTTACTTACAAAAGAAAGAAATATATGTATTTTCGCCAAGAAATTATGTATTTATAATATGAAAATCGGCATCGTCTCTGACACTCATGGGTTTATACATCCTAAAATATTTGATTTTTTTGCTAACTGTGACGAGGTGTGGCACGCGGGTGATATGGTCTCTACCGACATCTTAGATCAATTATCAACAATAACCAAAGTGAGGGCAGTTTATGGAAACTGTGACGGCTGGGATGTAAGGGGGCAATACAAAGAAGTTGAAGTTTTTGATTGTGAAGAGCATACCGTTTTCTTAAAACATATTATCGGAAACCCTAAACATTATAATCCTGATGTGCTGCCTTTAATTAAAAAGGCGAATCCAACTATCGTAGTAGCAGGTCATTCACATATTTTACAAATAATAAGTGATACAAAAAACGGATGGCTCTTTATGAATCCGGGTGGAGGTGGAAGATTTGGTCCTCACACGCATATTACGTTTATACGTTTCGACATCAACGGCGCTAACATTACCAATATGGAGGTTTATGATGAAACAAAACTTTTATAAAGCTGTTCAAATTTAATTTCTCTAAAAATCATATCTCGGTTTTTTCCTTCCAAAAGAATAGGCAATATATCCGTAAAAATAAACCGGTTTTATTCTATTAAATGCCATTTGTTGAATAAACGGAAATACCATATCCATAGAAACGCCTACCTCAAGCACTTGCATTCTCAATGGATTGTTACTAAAATCGAAATTAAATCCTGTTTTCCCATAGAATCCCGGACGCACCGCAATTTTTTTAAATCTATCAAAAAAACGAGCTGCCCCAAAAATATCTATAAGGTTATGTTTATCAGGATCATATCGCTCAGTCTCTGTGTAAAGATGTCCGAAAGGATCTGCTTTAATGATTTCTAAATAGGTAGGCAATCCGAAGCAAATTGACGCACCGAATCCGAAAAAATAACGAATTTGCACTCCGCCATAATAGGGTTTATGCGAAATAATGCGCTGGTAACCATACCCTCCGCGAAGAAAAAACAGATCATATAATTTTCCGAAATTAAAAGACCGACCCTCCGGGCGTGTTCTGCCTAATACCGTTTTGGGGTTAATATAGTATGAAAATTCAATCTCCCATAAATGTTTGTCCTTGGCATTCGGCGTTATCCCCTGCTGAAATCCCAATCCAAAACCTGAGCTATTCAGATATAGCAAAATATTCCACTCTTTTATGGTAATCACTTCCATTTCAGCTTCTCCTACTTCAATTTCTTGCGCATAAAAAGAAAAATAGCAAGCAAAAAATCCAAAAAAAAGAAGCAATTTTCTCATAAATTATAATAATTCAAGGTTTAAAGATTTAAGATTTAAAGATTAAGGTTTAAGAATTTTAATTTTTCAAATCTTCAAAATTTTAAATTCTTTCGAGGTGGACAAAAATACTATTTTTCTACAAAATTACTATTTTTGCCAGATATTTATATACAATAATGCACAAATTTTATTACAGAATTCAAGCCCTGCGATTATTTTCATTACCGCTTTCCCTCTCGGGAATTATTATGGGAGGATTGTTGGCAAATTCTTTCGGGCATTTTTCATGGTTACTATTTGGTTTAGCGTTAATTACGGCTTCGGCTTTGCATCTCACATGTAACCTTGCCAATGATGTGGGAGATTATCAATCCGGAAACGACTCCGTGGCAAGTGTGGGATATGAAACCATGCTATTATCGGGAAAATTATCCGTGAAGGATGTGAAAACCATGATAGGAATACTTACCGCCGTTGCCATCATTTCGGGCATTGTATTGATATATCTTGCTTTTGGAAATTTATTTTCAATACATTCATTTATAATGATTTTAGTGGGTATTCTTGCCATTTTTGCATCAATTTTTTATACAATTGGCAAAAAACCTTACGGCTACAGGGCACTTGGCGATTTAGCCGTATTTATCTTCTTCGGCATAATCGCTGTAGCAGGTACCTTTTTTCTGTTTACCAAAACATTACCTGCAATCATTTTTCTACCTGCTATTTCAATGGGATTTTTAATAACCGGAGTCGTAAATGTTAATAACATTCGTGATATTGAAAACGATAAAAAGTATCGAAAAACCATCCCTATTCTTATAGGAGAAAAAAAAGCCAAAGTTTACCAAGTCTTCTTAGTTTTATTACCATTTTTATCTATGTATTTTTACAATAATATTTTACATAAGCCGTGGTATGCATACAATTTTATGGTAATCTTGCCTTTTGCACTCATTCATATTATACAAGTGTATCAAAATAAAGGATTAGCCCTTAATAAACCTTTAGGAGTGTTGATATTAATTACCATAGTGTTCGCTTTTAGCGTATGGTAGCATTTCAATGGTGTAACCGATAAAAATTAAACTATGATACGACTATCCGGAATAACAAAAAAATACCCCGACGGAGAAAATTCGTTCAATTACGTGCTTCGTGGAGTAAATATGAGTATCGAAAAAGGCGATTTTATCGCCATTAAAGGGGTATCAGGCTCAGGAAAAACTACTTTACTTTCAATTTTGGGAACATTACTTCAGCCTGATGAAGGAAGTTACGTGTTGGATAACATGAAAATCAACACCCCAGGAGTGGATTATTCCGCCGTTCGTAACAGAAAACTCGGATTCGTTTTTCAAGACCATCGTTTAATGCCTCAACTCACAGCATTGGAAAACATACTGTTGCCAACGCTGGCTTTTCAAAACAAAATTGAAGATTCTCAACTAAATTATGCCAAACAATTAATGGAATTAACGGGCATTACTCCGGTCACAGAACAATATCCCAATAGTCTTTCGGGTGGAGAAGCCAGCCGCACAGCCCTGTGTCGTGCATTAATCATGAAACCGTTACTTGTGTTGGCAGATGAACCCACAGGACAACTTGATGTGGAAAATGCCCGCAGTATTGCCTTGTTGTTGGCAAAAGTTAATAAAGAGCTAGGAACAACCATTGTAATGGTTACACACTCTGATGAAACGGCTGCTGTTGCAAACAAAGTTTTAATATTAAAAGACGGAATTTTATCATGAACATCCGACACCTAATTCTAAGAAGTATTTCTTGGTATAAATCTTTTTATCGCCTAATTGCCATAGCTATAGCTGTGGCAGTAGCGGTGATTGTCGGAAGCCTTGTTGTGGGTGATTCAGTGCGTGGTACGTTAATTAAACGAGTTGAGGAACGGCTAGGGAAAACCGAAACCATCATCTTCTCGCAATATTCTTATTTAAACGATGCAATCCTTGAATCGTTGCGTGTTGGTGCAGAGAATTTTCCGCCCGTACGGGGAGTTTTGCTAATAAACGGCTTTGTTTCCATATCAGGAAAACTCACTCCGGTTACAGTTTGGGGAGTAGATGACCTAGGCATAATGAAAGGACAAGCCAAAATAAATCCTGCACTTTATAACGAAATAAAAACTTCGCAAACACAACATATTGTTTTGCGACTACCCTCTGCGGGAATGGTTCCTTTAGGCTCTATGTTTGTGACAGATACTTATACCACAAGTTTGAGGTTAGAACTGGATTCCACTGTTCCTGTTGAACAAGGCGGCAATATCAATCTGAAAAATGAACAAACGATACCTTTCAATATTTTTGTCAATCGAGAGGAATTAGCTGAAACAATGGACATTCCAGATAAAGTTAATGTTATTTTATCTGATCGAATCATTTCAAAAGAAGATTTTACTTCTGCATGGAGTTACACGCAGTCGGGATTAACCGTTCGCCATTCCGCACATGAGGTGGAATCTCCTGAAAAAAGCGAGAGATTGTGGGTTGATCCTGTAACGACAATCGTTTCTGACCGGATTTTTATTCAAGGTCAAGTAGTGGAAACGCTCTGCAGGTACGATTCCGCATCAAATCGGATTTACACCTATTTAGCTAATTCCATCCGTAAAAATGACAACAGTATCCCCTATTCATTTATCACTGCTGTTGATTATTACAGAGGACGACACTTGAATCCCGATGAAATCATTCTTTCGGATTATGCCGCCCAAAGATTGAATGTTGGGTTAAATGATATTGTTTCCGTCAGCTATTTTGTTTCACGGCAATTCAAAACTTTGATTGTTGATTCTGTTTTTCTTAAAGTAGGAAAGATCGTGCCGCTGGCGGACTTACAGACTGATAATAGCTTGAGGGCAGACTTCCCGGGATTATCCAATGTAGAACGATGTACAAACTGGAATAGCGATTTGCCCATCAATATGAAATTGATAACAGCCGAAGATGAAGATTATTGGGCAAAATACAAGAATACGCCCAAAGCCCTTGTTCCTTATTCCACTTTGGCGCCTCGTTGGGAAAATGCCTACGGAAGTGCAACTGCCTTACAAATCAATGATATGAATCGTTTAAAAGATTTATCTTATGAAATGTTTGATATTCAGTTGATTTACCCTCGTGAAGCAGGTATTACCGCTGCCAAGTCAGGGGTTGATTTTTCAAGTTTATTTCTGTCACTCGGATTTTTTATTATCATTTCTGCCGCTATGTTGATGATGGTTCCGCTATCTGAAATGCTTTTCCGCAGACGTGATGAAATTAACCTATTAAAGGCAACAGGATTTTCCGATAAGCGTATTTTGCAATTGCTACTAAGGGAGTCAGCCCCCTTAGTATTTATTTCCGCTATATTAGGCGTAATTGTCGGATTACTTTATACTTATTTGATTTTATTTCTGCTTGGTAATGTTTGGAAAGGGGCGACACATACTGATGGTTTTAATGTATATTTTAATTTAACAACCATCGTAATAGGTATGCTTTCAGGCATTATTTTATCATTGCTACTACTATACATTGGCATTTTTCGTGCTTTGAAAAAGAAAGATTTAACCGCAAAGCTCACAAAGGATGCGCAAAATTCGCAAATAGAAAACATCTTAATGCCAAAACTTTGCGAAAACTCTTTGCGCATTTTGTGGTTAAAAAAACTCTTGAAGAGCCTTTCTATTTCCATTTTTATCATTGGATTATTAGTTATAAATATATTTTTTGTAAAATCTCCCATTCTTTTTATATGCAGCGGAATTGCATTTTTATTTGTCGGGTGGGCATGGGTTGATTATTTGATAAACAACGGCGCAGGTACAAGGCACGCCTTGCACCTACAATTCAATACGTCCAAATTAATGTGGTCTTCATTATTTTATACCAAAAAACAGGCAATGCTGTCGTTTATCACACTAGCATCTGGAGTATTTATCGTATTTTCTGTGGGGCTTAACCGGCAAGGATTTGCAGATAGTTCTCAAATCCGCACAGCCACAGGAGGTTTTTCGCTTTGGTGCGAAACAAGCGTACCTGTTTATCATAATCTCCAAACCGAAGAAGGACGTGCCAAATTAGCCTTGAACGACTTATTTGAAGAAACACAAATTATACAATTGTTAAAATACAGTGCCGATGATGCGAGCTGTCTTAATCTAAACAAGGTTGTTACCCCAAATGTATTGGGCATTGATATGGATGAATTGAAAAACAGTGATTTCAAAATTGCCAAAACCATTTATGGGGATTCCGGTTTTGATAAATTGAAAACCGCTGAAAATTCCGTATATCCTGCGTTGGTTGACGAAACCGTTTTAATGTGGAGTCTGGGAAAAAATTTAGGCGATACCATTGTTTACACAGGAGAAAAAGGAGAAAACATATCCATACAATTAGCTGGAACGCTTCAAAATTCTATTTTTCAAGGGTATATACTTATTGATAAAACTTTGTTTGCAGACATCTGGAGTGAAATATCAGGAAGTGAAATTATGCTGGTTAAAGTACCGGATACAGAAATTGATGATACAAAAATGCTTATTTCACAGGCACTGAATAACTATGGCGTGCGAATAATGACCACCAACGAACGATTGAAAATGTTTTATAGTGTTACCGACACCTACCTCACTATCTTCTTGACTTTGGGAGGGTTGGGTTTATTGCTCGGAATTTTCAGTTTTATCATCGTTGTCCGCAAAAATATACTTGCCCGAACAAAGGAAATAACACTATATCGTGCATTGGGATTCAACGAAAAACGAATACTCAATTTGCTTTATGAAGAGAATATTATCATACCCCTATATGCCATTTTTACAGGTGCATTAGGCTCTTTATTGGGCGTAAGTATGGGACTTAGCAATGTGAGCATTGGAATTTGGGCGCTTGCTATTGCCTTTTTGGTAATTTTTATTTTTTGCATAATAGCTTTTGTCAAAAACTCCATAAAGAACTATTTGCTATTAACTATTAACTATTAAACGAATGACCGACTCTCTCTCCTTGCAACTCAAATCTCTTCCTGACAAGCCGGGTGTATATCGTTTTTTAGACGAAAACGGCACCATCATCTATATTGGTAAAGCAAAATCGTTAAAAAAAAGAGTGGCTTCCTATTTTACTAAAACACATGATTATCCTAAGTTACGCATTTTAGTTTCCAAAATTAGAGACATCCTATTTACTGTGGTAGATTCCGAATGGGAGGCGTTATTATTGGAAAACAGTATGATTAAACAATTTAGACCACGCTACAATTCAATGTTGAAAGATGATAAAAGCTATCCGTGGTTGGCAGTTAGCAAAGAGGAATTTCCGCGTTTATACCATACGCGAAATCCGAATTCGAAAAAAGAGGAATTGTTCGGTCCATACGCTGCATCGTCTTTCATGCACACCTTGTTGGATACACTGTTTGCGTCATTTCCTATTCGTACCTGCAAAGTTTTACAAAAAAACGGACGCCCTTGTTTGCAGTATCACGTCAAAAAATGCGCGGCTCCGTGCGCGGGATATATTTCACCCGAAACATACAAGGAAAATATGCAAAAAGTCATTAAGATCATTAAAGGGAATCACAGTGAAGTATTGCGACAACTGAAGACAGAAATGATGCATTTTGCCGAAACATGGGAGTTTGAAAAAGCGCAAATCATCAAAGAGAAAATAGAAGTATTAGAATCTTATCGCGGAAAATCGGTTGTAGTAAATCCTGAAATATCATATTGTGACGTATTTTCTATAGAAGAGGGCAATGGAAATGCATTCATTAATTTTATGCGAATTGTGGAAGGAGCTATTGTGCAAACTTGTACATTGGAAATTCAAAACAATTTAGAAAACAGCAAAGAAGAACTCCTGTTAATGGCAATGGCGGAAATAGGAGAGCGCTTTGGAGCTCTTTCACAAGAAGTTATCATTCCTTTTCAAATAGATTTTCAAAAAGAAAAAACAAATTTTACAATACCAATTCGTGGCGATAAGAAAAAGTTATTAGAACTTTCACAAAAAAATGCAAAAATCTCTTTATTAGAGAAGCAAAAACGACAAGAATTGGCAGATCCGGAACGACACCAAAACCGAATACTACTTGCTTTGCAAAAAGATCTGGGAATGCAGAATATACCCAAGATAATCGAATGTTTTGATAATTCGAACACGCAAGGAGATGAGCCTGTAGCCGCTATGGTGCAATTTAAAAACGGAAAACCCGAAAAAAAGGAATACCGGCATTTTAATATCAAAACCGTTACCAGTCCTGATGATTTTGCTTCTATGTATGAAGTCGTTAAGCGTCGTTACAGTCGCCTAATAGAAGAAGAGAAATCACTACCCGATCTCATCATTATTGATGGTGGGAAAGGGCAACTCAATACAGCACATCAGGCGCTAACAGAACTGCACATTCAAGATAAAGTTATGATGATTGGCATTGCCAAACGATTGGAAGATATTTATAAGGTCGGAGAGTCGCTACCGGTATTTATTGACAAAAAATCGGAAGCACAAAAGCTGTTACAACGTATTCGTGATGAGGTACATCGGTTTGGTATTACGCACCATCGCAAGCGTCGTTCAAAAAAAAGTATTCATTCGGAGTTAGATGATATTAAAGGAATTGGCGTAACCACCAAAGAAAAGCTTTTAAAACATTTTAAAAGCATAGCCAAAATTAAAGCGGCATCTTTCGAAGAGTTAGCTGCTGTAATTGGAAATGCGAAAGCGAAATTAATACGGTATGAAAAGTGAGGTATGAAGTATAGGAAGTGGTCGTTTGAAAAAATATTTATTTTTGCAAATTATTGTAGAAACATTGCCTACAACATCTCATAACATACGTAAAAACATTATCCATATTATATGAAAGAGACCAAATTTAAAAAGTTACACGAAGAAAAAGGCGCAAAAATGGTGGAGTTTGCAGGTTTTTGTTTACCTATTCAATTTGAAGGATTAGTAGCTGAGCATTTACACGTACGCAGCAAAGTTGGCGTTTTCGATGTTTCTCATATGGGTGAGTTTACGGTAAAAGGACCACAGGCGCTCCCTCTGCTACAATATATTACTTCTAATGATGTGGCGGCGTTACATCCGGGAAAAGTGCAATATTCCTGTTTCCCTAATGGAAACGGCGGAATTGTGGACGATTTATTACTATATTGCTTAGCCGAAAATGATTACCTGTTGGTAGTAAATGCTGCTAATATTGATAAAGATTGGGCATGGGTAACTGAGCAAAACAAAAAATTTGGCGCCGAAATAAAAAATATTTCCGATGATATATCGCAATTAGCCGTACAAGGTCCTTTAGCGCTTAAAGCTATGCAAAAACTGACTGATACTCCTGTGGAGGATATGGAGTATTACACTGTGAAAACTTTGACTTTCGCCAGAGTCCCCGGTGTAATTTTTTCTACTACAGGCTATACCGGTTCCGGAGGATGCGAAATTTATATGAAAAATGAAGATGCCGAAAAAATTTGGGATGCCGTATTTGAAGCAGGAAAAGAATTTGATATTAAGCCCATTGGATTGGCTGCGCGCGATACGCTACGCTTGGAGATGGGATTCTGTTTATACGGACACGAAATTGATGATACCATCACCCCAATTGAAGCCGGTTTAGCATGGATTACTAAATTCGTTGACCATAAAGATTTTATTGATAAAGATAGAATGCTGAAAATGAAAGAAGAAGGCTTGAAACGTAAAATGGTTGGCTTTGAAATGATTGACCGTGGCATTCCGCGACAAGATTACGAAGTATGCGATGCTGAAGGGAATAGGGTCGGATTGGTACGCTCGGGAACACAAGGTCCTTCGATAAACAAAGCTGTGGGAACTGCTTGGATTAAAACGGAATTTAGCAAAATAGGCACGGAAATCTTTATTAAAGTTCGTGATAAATTATTGAAAGCGATTATTGTTAAAATGCCTTTTTATAAAGAATAATATAAACCTACAATAATTTTTTTATTTTGTCGTTACACTGTTTTAATAATCTACTTGCAAAATTTGTGAAAAAGAGCTACCTGATTCTATTGTTTCTCACTGTTTCATACTTCTGCCAGGCACAGCGCTCTGAAATTGGAATGCTAATGGGTACATCTTTTTATTTGGGCGATTTGAATAGCGTGCCCTTTCGAGATGCAAAATTTGCAGGAGGTCTCATTTACAGGCACAATTTTACACCCCGTTTGGCATTAAGAGGAAACATTCTATTTGGAAAAGTTGCCGGCTCAGATGCAAGAAATTACAGCCGAACATGGGATTATAGAGAAAGAGGATTATCTTTTTCATCTCCCATTACTGAAATATCGGCGCAAGTAGAAGTTAACTTCTTAAAAATATATAAAGACGCAGATAGAAACCGAGTATCGCCCTATGTTTTTGGAGGAGCTGCTGTCTTTTCTTTTAACCCGCAAGCGGTTTTTAATGGAATAACATATGATTTGCAACCTATTGGAACTGAAGGGCAAGGGCGTTTCGGCAGACCCAAAAAATATGCACTTACCAGCTTTGCTATTCCATTTGGTATCGGATTTAAGGCAAATATTGGTAGGTATGTGTGTATAGGAGCCGAATGGGGAATGCGGTTCACTTTCACGAATTATTTAGATGATGTGGGTGGATTATATTACAACTTTTCTTATTATGAGGATAGAATGCCCGCTTCTATTTTTGAAGTAATCACGCATTTTGCCGATCCTTCAGCTGTAAAACATACTTACGGTTCACAACGCTATTCAACTTTAACACCTGATTGGTACTCTTTTGCAGGAGTTACCGTTACCGTTCGCATAGGAAATGAAAACAGAACCTGCGATCTTAGAACAAACGTGAAATTGAAACGCAAATGGGGACGAAAGAAATAAAACAGGTTCCCAATCATATTGCCATAATCATGGATGGCAATGGGCGATGGGCAGAAGAACACGGAAAAGAGCGTATTTATGGACATCAACATGGAGTAGAAGCCGTTAGAAATGCTATTGAAGGCGCTGGTGAAGCAGGTGTGAAATTCCTTACGCTTTACGCATTTTCTACTGAAAACTGGAACCGCCCGAATGAAGAGATAGATGCGCTTATGCAATTGTTGGTTAAAGCGATAAAAAATGAACTGGATAGTTTAATGCACAATAATGTGCGCTTACAAGCTATAGGAAACCTCGTTTCACTCCCTTTGGAATGCCAGAATGAGTTGCAAGATGCTATCGAAAAAACAAAGGGTAACACAGGCTTAACCATAGTACTTGCGTTAAGCTACAGTGGACGTTGGGAAATTGTAAATGCTGTAAAAGAAATCATTAGAAGTAATGTTGAAGAAAAAGACATCACGGAAAACAGTTTTTCAACATTTTTAGACACTAGCCATATTCCCGATCCGGACATTCTCATTCGTACCGGACGTGAGTGTAGAGTCAGCAATTTTTTATTGTGGCAAATTGCTTACGCCGAGTTGTTTTTCCCTACTATTCTTTGGCCTGATTTTAGAAAACAACATCTTTTTGAAATCATTGCTGAATATCAAACCCGCCAACGACGTTTTGGAAAAACGGGAGCGCAAATCAAAGTATAAATTAAAGTTTTAAATCAGCTTTATTACTAAATCTTTAAATTCTTAAGTTTCCATTATGCTTCCCCCAGCAAAATATCTGCAATGTGAATGGTTTCCAACGTAATATCAAGTGTGTTTAATACGGCATCAATATGTTGCAAGCAATGTATATCGGTGGAGGTAATGTATTGAGCGCCCATTTGATATGCGCGATCAATAATTTGGTGGCATAAAATATCTGATGTTTCAGGATTGGCAAGTGCAAAGTGACTATTGGCACCACAACAGGTATTCAGTTCGTTATCAATAAGCAAATCTAATCCTTTTGTGTTACTTAAAAGCAGTTCGGGTTCATCATCTAATTTATACAAATTTCGTGCAGAACAAGATTTGAAATAAAATACCCGATGGTTAAAAATATTGTCTAACTTTTCAATAGCCTTAATATTAACAATATAATAGCATAATTCGTAAATATTCTGAGTAAAATTGCGAATCATATTTACTTCTGCAGAGTTTTCCAATAACTCTTTATAATAGTTTTTCATATACCCCACGCATGATGTTGTAGGAACTATCATAGGATATTTCAAGTCGTATTCTAATATTAGCTTATTAGCAAGCTCTTTGGCAAGTTCTAATTCACCTACTTGATAAAATCTTCTTCCGCAGCATGTTTGTTCCGGATTATATACTATTTCATCTCCCAAACGTTCTAACACTGCAAAAACGCTACGAGGCACCGCCGGACTGAACATATCCATGCAGCAAGGAATGAAAACATTTACTTTAGCCATATATTTTTGATTTAAATTGTTTCGCAAAAGCTTCTCCAAATTTTACAATAGCCTCTTCTTCGGTTTTAGAAGGAATAAACTTCACAAACATTGATTCGGCACAGCAGTTGAGCTTCAAGTTGCCCATATTGGTGATGAGATTTTGTTTGGCATCTCCAGACCAGCCGTAAGCGCCAAATGCTGCGGCAAGTTTTCCCCTGTCGCGAAGCGGGGTCATCAAAGCAAACAGATTGTAAAGTTGCGGAAGGATATTTTGATTTATCGTGGGGCTTCCTAATAAATACGCATTGGCTTTGGCAACTTTTTCACCTAATGTCGCCGAATCCATTTTTTCTATATCACAAAAATCAACCATAATGCCGGGCACTTTTTCTATACCTTCTTTTAATTTTTCTGCAATAGTTTTTGTGTATCCATAGGCCGAAACAAATGCGATTAATATTCTATTTTTTTCAGCATAATTTCCGAGATAATCTTCACACAATTTTTTTGTTTTATTCACCACATTCATAGAATTTGACCTTAGTAGCGGTCCATGTCCAGTGCAAATAGCGTCAATTTGTAAGTATGAGATTTTCTCAATTGCATTTAAGAAAAATTTGCTGAATGGTTTTAAAATGACATCGAAATAGTATTGAAATGCGTCATCGTAGTTTCCTACTTTATCGTCATACATAGCTTCGTGGCAAAAATGTGCGCCAAAAGCATCGCAAGAAAACAATACCTTATCTTCATGTAAATAAGAAAAAACAGTATCCGGCCAATGCAAATTGGGTGCACTAATGGTGGTTATTTTTTTATTACCCAAATCGGTAACAAACCCATCATTTGCTGTAATATATTGAAATGGCATATTCAATTGCTCTTTTAAATTCATAATGGCGGAGTTCGATGCCACTACCGTTGCATTAGGAGCAATTGCCAATAGTTTTTTAAGCCCTCCGCTATGATCGGGTTCTGTATGATTAACAAAAACATAGGCTATCTCTTCCGGATTACATATTTGACGCAATTTGGCTTCAAAAACAGGAAAAAATTGCTCTTTTACTACCTCTACTACTGCTTTCTTATCCGCGTTAATGAAATAGGAATTGTAGGTAGTTCCGTTTTTTGTTTCCATTACAATATCAAATGTGCGAATATCTTTATCCAAAACGCCTATCCAGTGAACATCGTTTGTTATTTGTAATATTTTAGTATCCATAGTAATATATTTTGATGAACTTATTAATTATTTGTGCAAAATAACGGGATTTTTTTTACAATAATTAAATCTTACTGAAAATATTTTCATTTTTTCAGTAGATTGCAAAAAAAGTATATTTTTGCCGCCTCTTACATGGGCTGGTGCTGTAGCTCAGTTGGTAGAGCAACGGACTGAAAATCCGTGTGTCGGCAGTTCAATTCTGTCCAGCACCACTAAGAACATCGCTAATAATCAAAAACAATGGATTGTTAGCGGTTTTTCGTTTATGATGCCGAATTTCATGGATTTTATGATGATTTAACACCTAAAGTTAAACCAAGAGCTAAACTAAAATTAGCAATGCCAACAGTTTGATAAGATGCAAAAATAATTTTCATTTTAATATAATTGCTTTAGCTGCATACTCTGTTTTTTGAAAACATTTTTTATTTTCGCAAGCTTTAATCTTTAAAAAACTCACTATGAAAAAAATCCTCTTTTTAATCTTAATCACAATCTCAATTACCGCTTTTCCTCAAACACTTACTTTAGAAAACATCTTTAAAAACGGAGCGTTGCGTGGCGAAACCGTCCCCGGATTTCAATCCATGCCTACCAGCGATTTTTATACCGTAACCACAAATTCCGGAATTGAAAAATACAATTTCGCTACCGGAGAGTCTGTAGCTACCATTTTATCGAATGAAACGCTAAGATCATTATCTAAAGACAGTTTAACTATTCAAAAAATCAATTCATATTATTTTTCTAAAAATGAAGATAAGATATTATTGGCTACCGATATTGAATATATTTACAGAAGAACCACAAAAGGATTTTATTATGTATTTGATATTAAGAAAAATACATTAACTCCCGTGAGCGATATCACAAAAGGAAAAATTAATTTTGCCACATTTTGCGATAATGGAGATAAAATAGCATTTGTACACAATCTGAACTTGTTTTATCTAGATTTAAAAACCGGAAAAGAGACACAAATTACTTTTGATGGCAAGGAAAACCACATTCTAAACGGGCTTCCCGATTGGGTACATGAAGAAGAATTATATATGACAAAAACATTCCATTGGTCGCCAAACGGAAGATATTTAGCCTACATGCGTTTTGATGAAACTGATGTAAAAGAGTTTTCCATGACTATTTGGGGCGAATTATACCCCGAAGAATATAGATACAAATATCCGAAAGCAGGTGAAGATAATTCTATTGTTGAAATATATGTATATGATACTGAAAGTAATAAAACTAAAAAAACAGACATTAAGGCAAATGAAGAGGTGTATTACCCGCGCTTGTTTTGGCTCCCAAATTCTACCGATTTAATGGTTTTGCAATTAAACAGGCTACAAAACAAATTGGAATTTGTTAAATATAACGTATTAAATCACAATTATTCCATTGTTTTTACCGATACAAACCCTTATTGGTTGAATGTTACCAATTACTACTATTTTTTGTCTGATAATAATTCAATGATTCTTACTTCGGAGCGAGATGGCTTTAATCATATTTATTTAATTGATTTCAAGGGAAACATAAAACAACTAACTTCCGGAAATTGGGAGGTCGCTTCTATTGAGCATGTAAATCCTAAAACCAAACAAATTTACTATTTGTCAAATGAACAAGATAGATTGGGTCGCGATTTGTACGTAATTGATTTTGCAGGAAAAAAGAAAACCCGGCTTTCTAAAGGAGCGGGTTGGAATGCAACGCAGTTTAGCTCCGGAGGCGGTTTTTATCGAAATGTTTATACTACTCCAACGCAACCGCCTTATTATACCATTAATGATCATAAAGGAAAAGAATTGCGTGTGTTGCAAGATAACGCCAATTTAAAAGCCAAGATGAAAGCGTACAATTGCGTGGATAAAGAATTTTTTCAATTCACTACTCCGGAAGGAATTACAATGGATGGTTGGATGATGAAACCTGCTGATTTTGATCCTACAAAAAAATATCCGGTGTTGGTATATACTTATGGAGGTCCCGGCTCAAGAGATGTGAATCGAAATTTTAATGTTGAAGCATGGTATCAATATCTTACGCAACACGGGTATATCGTTGCCTGTGCTAGTGGGCGCGGATCGGGCGGCAAAGGAGATGCTTTTAAAAAAGTAATTTACCAACAAATGGGAAAATATGAAAGCGATGACCAAATTGCTTTTGCAAAATACTTGAAAACACTCCCTTACGTAAGTTCTGAGCGCGTTGGGATTTGGGGTTGGAGCTTTGGCGGTTACCTCTCTGCATTGTCGCAATTTAAAGGAGATGGTGTTTTTGCAATGGCAATTTCGGTAGCGCCGGTAACAAATTGGCGTTATTACGACAACATTTACACTGAGCGTTTTATGCGCACACCTCAGGAAAACCCAAGCGGTTATGACGACAATTCTCCTGTTTTTTTGGCAGATAAACTGCAGGGGAAATTTTTATTAATTCACGGAACGGCAGACGATAATGTGCATTTTCAAAATGCCGTAGACTTGGCAACCGCTTTGAACAACGCCGGAAAACATTATGAAATGTTTTTCTATCCTAATAAAAATCACTTTATTACCGGTGGAAATACCAGATTTCATTTATATACATTAATGACCAATTTTATTTTTAAAAATTTATAAAACCCTCAAAAAATGACAACTCCTCCCTATATTCTTGGTATCGAATCTTCTTGTGACGACACCTCAGCAGCCGTAATTTGCGGCACAAAAATCTTGTCGAATGTAATTGCCGGACAAAAAATCCATGCCGAATACGGCGGTGTTGTTCCAGAATTGGCATCGCGCGCGCACCAGCAAAATATGATTCCGGTGGTGGATACGGCATTAAAAAGAGCCGGTATCGATAAAGAGCAAATTTCGGCAATTGCCTACACGAATGGACCCGGCTTGCTCGGCTCATTATTGGTAGGAAGTTCATTTGCCAAAGGCATGGCTTTGAGTTTAAATGTTCCGTTAATTGTTGTAGATCATCTACAAGCTCATGTATTGGCAAACTTTTTAGACACGGAAGGAAACACAAAACCCGAATTCCCTTTTTTGTGTTTAACGGTTTCGGGCGGACACACGCTATTGCTCATGGTACACGACTATTTTAACATGGAACTTCTCGGACGAACTATTGACGACGCCGCCGGTGAGGCTTTTGATAAGGCTGCCAAAATATTGGGACTCTCCTATCCCGGCGGACCTGTTATTGACAGGTTAGCCCAACAAGGAGACCCAAAACGCTTTACTTTTTCCATTGCAAAACTGCCGGATTTAGATTTCAGCTTCAGCGGGTTAAAAACATCGTTTTTATATTTTGTGCGAGACAATTTAAAAGAAAATCCGAATTTTATTGAAGAAAATTTGAATGATTTAGCGGCTTCTATTCAGTATAGTATCGTTAAGGCGCTTACGGATAAAATGGAAAAAGCGCTGAAAAAACACAAGTGTACCAATTTTGCGTTATCGGGAGGCGTTGCCGCCAACTCCGAGTTACGAAAACGAATGATCGAATTAGCCGAAAAATACAACCTTCGCGTAACCATTCCACCTCTGGCGTTAACTACGGATAATGCCGCTATGATTGCCTGCTACGGCTATTTTAAGTATTTGCAAAAAGAATACGCTAATTTGAATGTTTCACCTTACTCTTCTCTTCGTTCCAAGTCATAAAGTCTTCTGAGTTTGCGTTATTTTCGTGCTAAAAGGCTCTAAAGAGAGGTCGCATGCAAATTTTATTACATTCGCGGCGTTTAATAAAATTTTATAACTATGAAAAATTTTATCCAGTTTCAGTCTGCGTGTCTTTTTTGCATGTTTTCTTTTCTCTTATTATCGTTTACAATTTGTGCCCAAACAATAGTGATTAATAATAAAGGCAATCGAAATCAATCTTATCCTATTGTAACAGAAACTAAACCGGAGATTGTAAATCTCATAAATCAAGTTTCGCAAGACAGTATAGAAAGTCATATTCGATATATGCAAGGCTTTCATAGAGTAGCAACATCACCGGCTGCATTAACGGTGCAAAACTGGTTGGTAGAGAACTTCGAATCTTACGGATATGAAGACATATCCGTTCATCACTTTTCCTGGAACTCGCAACAATTGGATGCCGGTAATGTAGTAGTGGTAAAACAAGGCACTGAATTTCCCGATGAATACATTTTGATTACTTCGCATTACGATCATTCGACTGTTGAATATCCTGCTGGTCCCGGAGCAGATGATAATGCCTCCGGAACTGCAGGCGTTTTAGAATGTGCGCGTTTACTCAAGAGTTTTCCCACTAAACGTTCTATTATGTTTGTGCCTTTCAATGCAGAAGAATTTTGGCTTGTGGGGAGTATGCCATTTGCCCAAAAATGTGCTATCGAAAATATGAATATTATTGCCCATTTTAATATGGATATGATTGGTTGGTTTCCTCCGGAAAATCCTAATACTATAATGGCTTCGGGGTATTCTTATATTTCTAAAGCGCTTTTTGAATACTATCAACAAACGGCAAATACCTATGTCCCTGCTATTCCTACTATTCGTTTAAGTGCGGGAGACAGCTATGGAGGAGATCATATGCCGTTTAACCTGTATGAATATCCATCATTGTATATTGGTGATATTGAATACATTGACTTACATCCGTGTTATCATCGACCTTGTGACACACTTGGAAATGGTGTAAACAGATTAGATTTGGCACAAGCTTTTGTGCAAGCCGTTTTATCCGCTGCCGCTGAGTTGGCAAATGCATGGCTACCTCCACAAAACCTGAGCGCTTGTTCAGGAACGGATAAGATTACCGTATCTTGGGATAACTCAGGCGAACATAATTCATACAAAGTATATAAGAACAATGCCTTATTGGAAGAAGTTACCGAAAATTTTTACGTAGATTATGATGTGGAGATAGGTGAAAAATATGAATATTATATCATTGCCGTTAATCAAGAAAACGGACAGGAAAGCGCACCTTCAAATAAAGATGAGATAACATTTGTTTCACCTTTGCAATTGCCTTATTTTAATAATTTTAATCAAAATAAGCATGGATTTGAACAGAGTAATTGGGTAACAAGAAATATTAGCGGTAGGAGTTTGCTTTGTAATACCGGAGGTACGGGAAATTTTCCTGAAAACTATTTGTCTATTGCAGAATTAGATTGGTTCCCGATTCCTTATGGTACCGAAAATATTTCAATTCGTTTTAAATGGCGAGGCAATCTTATAGGAATTTGGAATCAAGCATCATTTTGGTCTCATGGGGAAGATTGGAATAATGCAGGATTGTTCTTTGAAGTTACAAACGACAGAAAAACATGGCATAAATTAGCTTATATTTCTGGTAATGTGTTCAGTTGGAAAGATTATGAATTTTCGCTTAATGATTACATAGACAGTGATTTTTTCCAGGCGCGTTTTCGATTGGAAAGCAGCGGCGCTCAAAATCGCTTTTATACAAAAATCGGTTATATTACGGATGTTGAAGTAAGTTTTGAATTAGGAATTGATGATACAAAAGAGAAACCTTTTTATATTTCGTCGTTTAACTTTACACCTAATCCGGCAAACAATTATATTAATGTTGTAACATATCAACACGAACCTTATCATATTGCGATATATGATATGACCGGTAGAATTGTTTTTGCGCAAGATAATTTTAATGATGGAACACTCAATGTGGCACATTTAAAATCGGGAAGTTATTTAATTACAGCCTCAACAAATCAACATCGCGTTGCTAGGAAACTTGTAATTCAATAAAAAAAATACATTTTTCCGGTTTGCTCCCTAACAGCATTGATATTTATTTATCTTTGCAAGTTATTTTAATTTTATTGTAAATTATTGATTATATGAAAATTTTAGTTTTAAATTGCGGGAGCTCTTCCATAAAGTATCAACTGATTGACATGGGTGAGCGTGCTGATGTATTGGCAAAAGGTATAGTAGAGCGTATTGGTTTGGAAATGGGCGATTTTACCCATAAACCTGCTACGGCCGAAAAATATTGCCTACATACGCCTATCACAGACCATGAGATGGGTATTAAATTAATTTTAGAAGCATTATTGGATGAAAATCATGGAGTAATTGCTTGCCTAGACGAAATTAAAGCAGTGGGACACCGCGTAGCACACGGAGGAGAATATTTCAAACACAGTATGGTGTTGGGTGAAAAAGAATTGACAGAGATTCGGAATCTTTGCGAATTAGCGCCGCTACATAATCCTGCTAACTTGCTTGGCATTGAAGTGATGATGAAAATGTTACCTAAAGTAAAACAGGTGGGTGTTTTTGATACATCTTTTCATCAAAGCATGCCGGTAGAAGCGTTTTTATATGCCATTCCTTATAAATATTATGAAGAAAATAAAATTCGCAGATACGGGTTTCATGGCACCAGTCATAAATTTGTAGCTCAGAAAGCGGCAGCATTATTGGGGAAAAATTATGAAGACATGAGAATCATTACTTGCCATTTAGGAAACGGGGCTTCTGTTTGTGCCATTAAAAACGGAAAATCTGTAGATACCTCTATGGGATTTACGCCGGTGGAAGGTTTGATAATGGGTACTCGTTGCGGCGATTTGGATTTGGGCGCTCTGCTTTATATCGGCGAAAAAGAAGGGATGGATTTTAAAGCCCTGAACACATTGATTAATAAAAAATCCGGAATGGCAGGAATTACCGGTGGCAGTTCTGATATGCGCGATATTGAAGACGGTGTTGCAGCCGGCGATGAGCGCAGTATTATTGCACTTAAATGCTATTGTTATCACGTGAAAAAATATATCGGTGCATATACCGCTGCCATGGATGGCGTAGACTTAATTGTGATGACCGGTGGAATTGGCGAAAACGATGAAGGTGTAAGAGCCGGAGTTCTCGGCAACTTGAGCTTCTTTGGTATTGACTTCGACTCAGACGCAAATAGTAGTGCTCGCGGTAAAGATTTATTAATTACCAAACCTAATAGTAAAACCGCTGTTATGGTAGTTACTACTAACGAAGAATTAGTAATTGCTACCGATACATTGGAGTTGGTAAAATAATTACTATAACTATAATCTTTTTAACGCATCCCGATAGATTTGGGCTTCTTTCTTTTTTCCTAATTTTTCGAAAGCCTCTACATATTTTCTGTATGCTTTTCTGTATGCTCCTCGTTCATCTAAACCTTGTGCCCTATATACCGAAATTAGTTGGTTAAAGCCTTGTTCATCCAGCTGGTTGGTTGCCATGAGGTCCAACATCATTCTTTCAGCATTTTTAAGATCATTTTGCTTTACATATATTTGAAACGCAAGATTATATGCAGCTTTGAATTTTATGTTGTGCTCGCGAATCATTCTTAATATTTTCAGCGCCTCGTCAGGATTATTAGTAACGTTGTAATAGTGCGCCAGCATATAGTTTGCTGGCTCATACTTAGGTACATATTCCAATATTTGATCAATATAAATTTTTGCAGAATCTACTTTTCCAGAATTGAAATAAGATTCAATTAAATTGATATATGCTGAAACATTAGTGGGATCTGCTTCGATTGCTTTTTTTAGATGATAAATGGCAGAACCAAATTCTCTATTATTTTTTAATCGAAACCCTATGAGATCATCTTTGGTTTTTCGTTTTAACACTAAAGCAATCGGTTTGTCATCCACTTTTATTTCATATACTGTATTTGCCGGAGGGAAATTAGCATTTTTTATCTCTTCCGGCATCATGCCGGTAATTGTAAAAATGGCATAGTCCCAATCGTTATTTCCTCTTTCATACCATCTTGAAAAATCCACCCGATAATCGGCGGTATCATTTCTGAAAAAATATCTAACAGAAGCTACATGCCACGAGGCCACCCTGATCTTATCACCGGACTCCAATCCCGATTTCTGCGCATGAGCAATTACCCACTCCGAAGCTTCCCTTGTAGAGTGATAATAGTAATCCATTTCATAATTGCCATACACTTTGTCCATTCCACCGGATAACTCATTAAAATAAATATATTGATAGGGATGGTTTTTAATAATGTGACGAATAGGATTCCACAAAAGCAAAAGTATAATAACTGTTGCTACAATATTAATGAGAGTGTGTGTTTTTGTTTTTTGCGTGATCCATTCAATTACTAAATTAAACCCCAATCCCGCTGCCACTACCATGGGCGGATAGGCAAACAATGTATGGCGCCAACCACCGTAAACATTGGCATTTGTATAAACAATCCAAAAAATAGGAAAGAAAAATGAGAAAAAGATAATAAAATAGTTAAGGTAGTTCTTTTTATCTTTCCATAGAAAAACAAAAAAGCATATCAAGCCGATAATCACTGCTATCGGAATAGTCATGAGTATAAACTTGGGAGTGTAGTACCAAGGTAGCATATCCGACCATTGCATTACTCCTTCAAAATTTTGACGAATACCAATAGCAAACTTCGACATTTCGGAGAATGCTTCTAGCGGATGTTTTAGAGGAGCTTGTAAAGCGTAGGGCCAAAGCAATAAACCTAAAAAATAAGATACAATGGTTACTCCTAAACCGTAGAGGAGTAATCTTGGAACTTTAAATTTTAAATTTTGGAATTTGAATTTTGGTTTATTTTGCCAATAGTCAATAATTAGATAAATAAGTCCAAACAGTCCGAAGTAAGCATATAATAAAACGCCACCGATGCGAACACTAATAGAAAACGCAATGAACAGGATTAAAAAGATTAATGTGGAAATTTTGACTTTTGGAAATTGTTTAAAAAACAGTGTCATAAAATAAATTGCTGCCATTACACCGGCTGCAAAAGGAATATCTTTTGAGTTGTTGAAAGAATGTCCAAGGAAACGGGGCGAAAGGAAAAGTAATAATACAGTGAGCGCGCCGGCTCTCCATCCACCTATTAAACAGGCAATTAATCCTGCAAAAAGTAAAGCAATCCAGCCATACAATGCATTAAAAATATGCCGCGTTATATTAATGTTCTCTACCTTAAAAGTTTGATTCCAATATTCGGCAATTACATCTGGGGAAGAACCGTAATATTTTAGATTCTCAAAAGTCATGCAGGTAGTATCTTCGCCGCTCGTTTTAAAATAATTCACTATATTTCTTCCTTGCGGAATTTGAAAGCCGTCCTCATCACCTGAGTTCCCGGCATCCTTACTCATTACGGGCATGGCAAATAAGGTTATTGCAAGTAGAGCAAAAAATAGCCAAAACCACGGATTTTTTTTATTTTCTTTAAAAAATTGCTTCATTATTATCTTGTTTTTTATCATTCAACATATTTTAGGACTTGCTTTTCTATGTAAAAATTTTAAAAGATCAGCTATTTGCCAAACGTAACATATGCTCCAATAAATTTTTTCCTTGAACAAATGATGGATTTTCTTTAACTAACGGTTCTAAAAACCTTATTCCTGCTTTATAATCCTTTTTTTCGTATAGACACAAAGCTATCATGTGTGCAATATCCATATTAGAGCGGTTTTGCGCAAAAGTAATATTAAATGCTTTTAAAGCCTCATCATATTCTTTTTTAGCAAAATAAGCATAACCTAGTATTCGATGAGTTTGTTCGTCTGACGGATAAAATTTCTCATATCTCTTCAGAAACTCAATCGCTTTTTCATGGTTACCTACTCTGTAGTAGCCATAGCCTAACCAAAAGTAAAGGGTATAGTTTTTTGGATTATACTCGTAAGCTTGTTCCATGAGCCTTACACCTTCTTCAAACTCATTGCTTTGCACCAATTTAATGCCTTTCCAATCCGTATGCTCTCGCCTATCCACAACACACCCGATAACAGCGCCATCCACAACACGTTCGTAAACAGTGCCTGTAGGTGGCCAAAAAGATGATAAAACTTTTGGTGTGGCAAACAGCGTAGTTAGCACCGTGAAATCACACTCCAAACTTGAATAATTTCTAAAGGCAACTGTTTTTAATTCTACCTTGCCTCGCCATTCCGGTGGAATATAAAACTCTCTGCGTACCGGATCGTTATTCATTGCAATAACCAAGGGGCGATCCTCTGAATAATCATCCGGATTAAGAGAGTTCAATATCCAATAAGTACCCTCATTGGTAAATACCTGCAGTACATCTGTGTCATATTTTTTAAACGCTCCTTTAGGTCCACCAACCAAACTATTGAAGTAACCAAGTTGATAAGGAGCATTGCGTACATTCCATGCAAAAAGATAAGCAAATGCAACAGCAATAAGTGCAATTAAAATAAACTTTAGTATAGGTTTCTTTAGAAATATAAGTATCTCTTTCAAGCCTATGGCAACAATTGCTGGAGCAGTTACGTAGGCAAACAATATGTGTCGCCAACCATTATACACAGGCGCTTTTGTGTACATCATATAGGCAAAAGGAAACACCAATGTGAATAACAGTATAAATACGTTGAGCGCTCCTATTTTTTTCCATTTCCATATTAAAATTAAAACAGATAAATGTAATAACACCAAAGTAAACACCGGCGTTGTAATATAAAACATCTTCATTAAATAATACCAAGGTATTTTCAATGAGTCGGTACTTACTCCCTCAAAAATAAGAGGAACACGACTTGTGTTATCTGTAGCTCGATTAAAACTTGATTGCAAATGGTTGAACCCATCTGCAATAAAATTGGGATAAAACAATAATCCGATCAATATTCCCAACACAATAGCAACAAACAGAAAACCTCCAATTTTCAATATTTGTCCGAATTGCTTGTTCACAAACAAACTTCTAACTTTTGGAAGCATGATACAAGCCAGTAACGCAAACAGACCAATATAAAGCCCCAGCAATAAACCGCCTATGCGCACACTTAATGCAACGGCAATACCCAACGAAATTCCTAATAAATTTTTTATCGAAATTTCCGGAAGCTTTCGCAAAAAGCGCAGCATAAAAAATATGGCTATGGCGTAGCCTAACGCGTGTGGAACATCTTTGGTATTCCAAAGAAACTGTCCCAATAGGAAGGGTGAAAGAAATGCGATCCATAAAGCGAACACAGCGCCCTTCCAGCCGGAAAACTCTTTGGCTATCAAAGATATGAAAAGCAGTAAAGCCATACTCCACAAGGCGAGATAATACAAGCGAACTTTGTAATAATTATCCCATTTAAACCAATATTGTAAAAGCGCAAAGGTTCCTTCAAAACCACTACCATAATATTTTTGAGTAAAACGTTCTAATTCATGGTAGTGAAAATGCAAGCAGGTGGTATCTTTACCCAAAGACAGATAATAGTTTTTGCATTGAACCCCGTATTCATAATCAATAGGGGAGTCGTTGTTGATGCCGGATTGGGAAGCCCAATACACAATAAATGCGAAACATATTCCGAAACTAATCCAAAAAATCCATTTGTAGTTCAGGTTTTCAAACCATTCCCATGCTATATCCAGCCGTGTTTTTTCTGCTGGTTGTGCAGGAGCCGGCGACGGTTTTACCTTTGGATTGTTTGTTGGCGACTTTACATTCTTATTATTAATTTTACGCTTCATTACGATTATTTGGTAATTATTATGTTCTATAAGTATCTTTTTTTAATTTTCCATAATTCAATAGGCGCTTTAAAAAAATCTTTAGCTTTGAGTTGTGAACCGCCGATGTCTTCCCATTGATATACAGGATATTCGTAAATTTTCTTTATGGCGCTTTCGTGTCCGAAAAGTTTTACATAACGAGCTAAAATTTCTACATCAAAAAGCCATTTTGTAGTAAAATGCTCTTTAAATAGTGGTTCAACTATTTGTTTTTTATACAGTTTAGCACCACATTGTGTATCATATACCGGAAGTTTTAAAACAGTGGAAGCAGTCGTAGCAAATATTCTACCCAAAAAATGGCGAGAATTTTTTCTTTTTACTTTTGCCCCCAGCCGCATTAAACGTAATCCGGTTATTGCATCAAAATCATAGCGAAGTATCATACGCACAAAATGTACAATCTCTTCTAAAGGTGTTGCTAAATCGGCATCCCAGAAACCGATAAAATCACAGTCATAATTTTCGGCAGCGTACAGCATTCCTCTGCGCACGGCTTCTGCTTTTCCACCGTTTTTTTCTAAATTTAGCAAAAGTAAATTTTCTTGATTATTAGTCAATTGAGTTAAAATTTCTAAAGTATTATCTTTACTTCCATCGTTTACAAACAAGAACGTAATAGACGGATGTTTTTTAACAAAACTAACAAAAACTTGTTGGTCTAAACGTTTTTCTTCGTTGTAGCATGGAATTACGATAATGGCGAATCCTCCCCAATTTGTCTCCATATTTGTGTCTTTATATTTGCTTAATTTTTTGCCGCAAAATTACAAAAAAATTAAATCGTAATTGCCATTTCTGTGTTTGCTGGAGTATATGATAATAACATGTCGTTAAAAAGTATATTTTTGCACGATAATTACTTTAGCTCATGAAAAAGTTTCTCTTTCTAAGTGTATTAATTGCTTTAATTTGTTGTTTTTCCTGCAAGTCAAAAAAATATGATGATCTCCCTGCCTCTTTAGCGGAATTGAGTAGAAAGATTGATAAAAATCCTAAAAATAGCGATTTGTATCAACAACGCGCCGAATATTATTATCGAAATAGGCAAATAGATAAAGCGTTGGCAGATATTTTACATGCCATTAAATTAAACGATAAAAAATCTACCTATTATGTTACATTGGCAGATATCTATTTAGCTAAAAATGAAACTGATTTGGTGGAAGAAATGTTAAAAAAAGCAATTGCTATTGATGATTATAATGAAGCATACTTAAAGTTGGCAGAGTTATATCTATACCAATATATGTATAAAGAATCCGATGAGATAATAGAAAGGGCAATTCGTTTGCAAAATCACAACCCTAAAGCGTTTTTAACGAGAGCCATTTTATTAAGGGAAATAGGCGATACAACCGGTTGGCTAAGAATGATGCAACTTGTAATTGACCAAGACCCTAGAGAGGTGCTTGCCCATTCGGATTTGGCGTATTATTTTCAAAGCAAACTTGATCCATTAGCTATTAGTTATTATAGAAATGCGTTGGAAATTACGCCAAATGATAAAATTTTGAACTATAATTTGGGAAAATTATATCAAGATTTAGGCAATTTGGAATTGGCGAAAGAACAATATTGGACCCTTATTGCCATAGATCCGAGAAGTTATCCTGCGTATAATAATTTAGGGTATATTGCTTTGGTTTACGAAGATAATTATGAAGAAGCTATTCGTTATTTTACTAAAGCCATTGAACTTGATTCTTTGTATGACCAGGCGTGGTGTAACAGGGGTGTTGCACATTATTATTTGGGAGAGTGGCAAAAAGCGCGTGCGGATTACTTGCAATGTAGAAAAATAAACCCTTATAATGATGGCGCTATTATAGAATTGAATAGATTAGATGCCGAGAATAGATAAGTTATGTTGAATCCTAATTTAGATGCTTCCGGTGGGCGCCTTTCGGCTGCCGAAAAAGAATTTGAGCGAGCGGTTCGTCCTTCCGACTTTGCCAATTTTTTTGGACAAGAGCAAGTCATTGAGAATATTATCATCTTTGTAAAAGCCGCAAGAGCAAGAAAAGAAGCGTTGGACCATGTGTTGCTACACGGTCCGCCCGGACTGGGAAAAACAACATTGTCGCATATTATTGCCAATGAAATGGGGGTAAATCTAAAAGTTACCTCTGGACCCGTAATAGACAAACCCGGCGAGTTGGCAGGTTTACTTACCAATTTAGAACCTCATGACGTGCTTTTTATAGATGAAATTCACCGTCTTTCTCCGGTGGTGGAAGAGTATTTGTATTCGGCAATGGAGGATTATAAGATTGACATTATGATTGATTCGGGTCCGAATGCAAGAAGCGTACAAATTTCGTTAAATCCCTTTACATTGGTAGGAGCTACTACGCGTTCGGGACTGTTAACGGCGCCTTTGCGCTCGCGTTTTGGCATTAATCTACGGCTTCATTATTACGATGCTCAAACGCTCGCACGCATTCTCAAACGTTCCGCAGGCATATTGGGCGTTGAAATGACCGAAGAAGCCGGATTTGAAATTGCTCGCCGAAGTCGCGGCACTCCACGAATTGCCAACCTGTTGCTACGCCGCGTGCGTGACTTTGCACAAATTAAAGGAGACGGAACCATTACTTATGATATTACCCAAGTGGCGCTCACCGCACTAAATGTGGACGCCCATGGGTTAGACGAAATGGATAATAAAATTTTACAAACTATTATTGATAAATTTAAAGGTGGACCTGTAGGACTAACTACAATTGCTACCGCCGTAGGCGAAGATGCCGGAACCATTGAAGAGGTCTATGAGCCATTTTTGATTCAGGAAGGATTTTTAATGAGAACACCTCGCGGACGAGAAGTTACGGAAAACGCATACAAGCACCTCGGAAAAACATTTCAATCCAATATTCATACATTGTTTTCTTAAAATTTTAAGTTATGAAAAGACTCTTTTTTTTCATCGTAATTTTATCTTGTTGCAGTTTCGTTTTTGCACAACAACAAACATCAAATAATAATAAAAAATCCGATAATAAAACATCCGATGAGAATAATCAATTGTTCTTTGGCGTAAATGTTGGACCTACCGTGGATTGGTTTGCGCCCACTACTAAGGATTTTGAATTGACTCGGGAAAAAACTAAAGTCGGATTTATTGCCGGAGTTAGTATAGACGTCAATTTAACTAAAGGCAGATTTTTTTACTTCTCTTCAGGTTTATTTGTTAGATATTTGCAAGGAGAACTTGCATTTGAGAATCGCTATACCCTCAATAATTTTTTCTTTATGGACACTTCGCTCGTAATCCCTACAGTGAGAACTTATCAAACAATGTACCTAACTATTCCTACGGGAATTAAGTTTAGAACACGGCCTTCAAGAGGATGCGTTTTTGTAGGGAAATTAGGATTATATCATAATTTTAGAGTAGGCGGAGAACAGTTTGATAGTTTTTCATCTCCCGGAGAAGATCCGGATTTCTTTATCACAACTAAAAAAGTAAGAAACAGCGATGCAGCGCTATTTGCCGAAACAGGGTATGTTGGATTAGGATTTGAATATATACTCAGAGACAACATACGGGTATTTATTAATACGGATTACAGCTGTCAGTTTAATTATTTTAGCCCTAAAGTAAAAAATAATGTTGCCGATGCGCGGTTTAGATCCATTGTGCATTCATTGCACATTGTTTTTGGCGTTTTGTTTTAATGGCTTTGAAAACGCTTCATACAAAAGAAACTGCTCAAATCTATGTAAAACGTATTTTAGAAGAAATAAGGGTATTATCTTATTTTGAGTTGACTTTATTCCTATTTCTTCTTACTTGAATTTACTCGAACTTCATCCCAAAGCAAAGAGAACAGTTATTAAAAACGGAAAATGGATAGTTATTTTTTATTTTGAAAAAGTTGCAGTATTTTCAGAAAAAAATCCGAAAAGGTTGTAGTTTGAATTTATTTTTGTATTATTGCGCTTTATTATTTATAGATAAAATTATTAACCAAAAAATTAATGCTTTATGAAAAAATTATTATCTTTTGTAGTGATGATGGCAATAATGTTTGCACTTCAATCACAAAACATTATCTTCCAAACCGGCTTTGATGATGCTCCGCTCGGTGCTCCTGTAGCTCAATCATATTCCGATTGGTGGACAACATGGAATGATACCCCCGGCGGTGCGGATGATGGTGTAATTTCGGATGAACAAGCTCAATCTCCGCCACATTCTGCTAAAGTAGTTTGGGGCGATGACATCGTTTTTAAAGCAGGTGATCGTACTTCAGGCGCTTATATTTTTGATTTTGACATGTTCCTTCCTAACGGACTACCGGCGTATTTTAATATATTACATCATTTTGCCGGTGCAAGTAGCCAGTGGGCATTAGGAGTATATTTTAACATCACATCATCTCAAGTTGGAGTAGGTACCTATGTTCGCCACAATGGCCAACGAACAAACTTTACGCCTCCGCCGGCTAATACTTGGTTCCCCGTTTCAATATTTATTGACTTGGACAATGATATTGCTAACATTAAGATTAATGGTACGGAGATTCTAGAATGGCAGTTCAGCATTAAAGAAGATGGTGGACAAGGTCTAAGACAACTAGGAGTAGTTAGCTATTGGCCCCCACAAACAGGCGCTAGATTCTATATTGACAATTTTGTATTTACTCAAGTAGCTGAAGACGGAGCGGCTAATATGAATGTTACCCCTACTTCTATTTCTGAATGGACTCCCGAAGGAAATGCTAATATTGTTAAACCTATTACTATAACAAATACCGGAAATAGTATGGGAGATTACTCATCATGGATACGTTTTGATGAATTAATAGACGATGGTGATATTCAAGATTTCACATTAACCTATTCTTCAGATGACGTTTGGTACATGGTAGGCTATAACGTAACAGAACCTCGCGAGGTTGAACTTGCAGTAAAATTCCCCACAAGTTATTTTTGCGAAATGATAGGTACCTATGTTACTAGAATGTCGTATTTTTTACCTCCTTTTGAAGTTGGAGGCAACAGACTTACTTTCAGAATTTATGGTTCCAATGTTGGAGGACGTCCTGGTGCACTTCTCGCAGAAACTTCATTGAACAATGTGTATCTTGGTGAATGGAATGAAGTAACTTTGTCAGAACCATTTTTGCTTGACGGCGCTGAAATTTGGTTGGCTGTAACTTTTACTCATTTGGTTGTAGCGGATGACTATTATCCAATTGCTACAGATGATCAAACAGCGGTTCCGGGAGTTAATTTTATCAGACTTGGCACAGGTTCATGGTCTGAACTTGTTTCATCTAATCCTGCAACTGCGTATGGTAACATTATGATAAAAGGAGAAACACAAGGTATAGTTACTCCGGCTTGCTGGTTATCCCTTGTAGGGAATACCTCCGGTAATGTTCCTATGGGTAGCACCAGAACTTTCAATGCTACTTTTAATGCCACCGGACTTGAAGTAGGCACTTATAGAGCCAATCTTTTTGTAACTACAAGCGATGAAAACAACCCATTGTTTGAAATACCTTGTACACTCCAAATTACAGAAGTAGGTATAGAAACATATACCGTAAATAATATTCAAACTACTGTTTATCCGAATCCGGCTTCAGATATGGTTACTATTGAATCAAATAAAAATATCAACAGCATCCAACTTTTTAACAACATGGGGCAGATAGTATATTCTTCTGTAGTAAACGGAGAAAAAACTACGGTTAATACTGCAAACTTTGGCAAAGGGATCTATTTCCTTAAAGTAAATACAGATGCCGGCACGAAAAATATTAAGATTGCCGTGCAATAACGGAATCATTTTGTGAAATGTAAAGCCGCTCTATTAAGGGCGGCTTTTTTTGTAACAAAAAATTCCTCTTCAAAAAATTGTACTAAAAAAGATCTTTTGTACATTTTCATCAAAAAAAGCACAAAATTAAAGAAAAACACAAATTTTATGTGTTTTAATGTGCTGATTATTAGAAAATTAATTTTTTAATAATTAGTTTTCTAATGAAAACTTTTATATTTTCGCCGCATAGTTATAAATATAAAAATATGTTGTATGAAAAATCTCGTGTCGAAGCTGAAAAAGACCGTATTGCTGCTGATAAGAGAATGAAAAAAATAGAAGAAACAATGGATTCATGGTCAAATAGTCATGGCTCATTTGCCGAAGAGTACTTTTTTAATGCCTTTGAAAATGAGAAAAAGGACTTTTTCGGTGAAAAATTCAATGATATTGAGAAAAACTTAGTTCATTATTGGAAGATTTTATGTTATTTTGCCGCAAAAATGAGCGCTATGAGATATTAAGATTTGCAGTAAATGCATACTGCTCACCGTAAACCCTATAACCTATGATTCAAACATTAAACTTCATTACTTGGTCTATTTCGCCCGAATTGTTTTCGCTCGGCAGTTTCTCTGTTCGTTGGTACGGTGTACTGCTGGCTTTGGGCTTTTTCTTAGCCTATTTAACTTTATCGAATATCTTCAAAACGGAAAAGTTATCGCAACAACTTCTTGATAAACTTTCTATTTGGTGCATTGTTTGGACAGTTGTAGGACTTCGATTAGGGCATTTCTTGTTTTACGAACCTCAATATTTAATTCACCATCCATTGCAAGTGATCCTTCCTTTTGATGAAAACTGGAATTTCGTCGGGTATCAGGGTTTGGCAAGTCATGGGGCGGTAATTTCTCTTATTCTGTTTCTTAGTTACTTCGCTTGGAAACATAAGATGAATCCATTGTGGTTATTAGACCGGCTATGTGTGGTCATTCCCATTACGGCGGCAATGGTGCGTTTGGGTAATCTCATGAATCACGAAATTGTGGGTAGCATTACAGAAGTACCTTGGGCATTTAATTTTATTTATGGTGGTTACGGCATTGCCGACACTTTACGCCACCCCGCACAACTATACGAATCTATCGTTTATTTTGCGCTCTATATCTTCATGCTGATCTATTATTTTAAAATCACAAAAGGCAACATTCCTGCGGGAAGAACCATGGGAATTTTACTTACTGTGATTTTTACCGCTCGCTTTTTTATTGAATTTGTGAAAGAAATACAAGTGAATAGCGAAGTGGGAATGACGCTGAATATCGGGCAATGGCTTAGTATTCCATTCATTATTATGGGATTGGGACTGTTAGTATATTCTTATATTAACAAAAACAATATTCCGCATTACGTAGAGCCTAAGCCCAAAACTTCATCAAAATAATTATGGAATATATTGAACTAGAAGTTGCCCAAATAGAAAACTCACAAATGCCGTCGGAGGCATTTGGTTTGATTATGCATGAAAAAAGAGGCAAACGGGTGATGACGATTATAATCGGATTGCAAGAAGCGCGCACTTTGGTTTTGTTGCATAATAAAATTCAAACCCGTCGCCCGGGGACCCATGAGTTGTTTAAAAATTTCATGCAACACACAGGTTATCATTTAAATAAAGTTTTGATTTATCGTTATGACGAAGGCGTATTTTTTGCACACTTATTGATTGAAAACGAAACCGGCAACTTTGAGTTAGATTCCCGGACTTCCGACGCCATTGCTATTGCGTTGTTAACAAATGCGCCTATATTTATCAGAAAAGATATTTTTGAAAAATTAGCGGTTATGTCTCCTAAAAAAGAGGAGATAGCAGAAAATATCCATCCGGATATCGAACTTCAACCCGAAGAATTGGAACTTTATATTGAAAACAAACTTCAAGAAATGTCTTTGTCAGAGCTGGAACATCTTCTGCAAGGCGCTATTGACAGTGAGGATTTTGAATTAGCCTCAAAAATTCACGAAGAAATTAATGCAAGAAGTTCTAACAAGAAAAATCAATAAGAAAACAAGGGAATAAAACAACTTAAAATAAGCAAAGAAACACCAACAAATACAGACAGTTACATAATAAACAAAAACCAACACGCTAACATATCATGTAAAAACTACAACCGCTTAACTATAGAATAGTGCTCATATCCTAAAAACGAAGAAAAATATCTCAATAAATAACGAGGCTGTCTCAAAACTAGACAGCCTCGTTATTATTTTTCATGCCTAATTCACCACCATCTTCTTCGTATCCGCCTTCTCCCCATTCACAAAAAGTGCATAATGATACATGCCGGCCGGCATACCCGAAACGGTAACTTTTGCCTGATAGCTGCCCGGTTGTTGTCTTCCTTGCGGCAACGTTTGCATTACTTGCCCTAAGACATTGTAAATTTTGATTTCTACAACACCCCCAGTGTAAATATCATAACCGATTGTTGTGATTCCGGTAGCCGGGTTAGGAATGTTCTGACCTAACGCACCTTTTACATCGGTTTGCGGTTTGCCGGTTTGCGGTTGGTCTGTTCCCGGTTTTTTAATTTGAGGTAATGTAGCTAACAGCGCTGTTTTCTTCTCCCCGTACTCTTTTTTCGATTGGGGCTTGAGGTCGGAGCGGTAGCGGTACATAATTCTTGAATATTCACCGTTGCCGTTCATAGTATCTGCTGCTGCCTCTGCTTCCATCATTAAGTGGATGTTTCCCAAATCAATTACCGCAAAAACACTGTCCTGGTAGCTGGGTGGGTTTTCTATGCGGTGTTCGTACCAGTCTATTGCCGGTTGCCAGTTTTTATCCTTTACATGGCAGCGGGTGGCTAAAAAGTCTGCCGTATTAAACAAATTGCTATCCTCCGGCGTAATAGCCGCGAAGTAATTGTGCAGTGCGGTAAAATCGTTGTCTTTAAAACCCTCTAAAGCAAAAAGCTCATGCAAGGCAGCAATGGCAAAGCGGCTTTGCGGGTGGGCTTCAACCAGCTCCTTAAAAACAAGCCCGGCATTGTGGTAATCTTCATTTGCAAAATAATCCAAACCGGTTTGGTAAAGGGTTTCATCCGTGTTTTGTGTTTGCGCTCCGGCTCCGTCGGGGATGAGACACAACCATATTGGAAGATAACTGAAAGCGCTGAAAGGATAAAAATCTTCTACCGGATCAAAATTCTCCCCCCAGCAGTTAAGCATTACATCTCGAGGAAGTACCCGACTGG
>Ga0209737_10000084_pt1 | contig 83545 bp, 83 predicted proteins | sample TergutCu122P3_FD_187284 | JGI IMG/M metagenome (GOLD analysis project Ga0209737, IMG submission 187284) | Cubitermes ugandensis P3 segment gut microbial communities from Kakamega Forest, Kenya - Cu122 P3 (SPAdes) (version 2) | ecosystem: Host-associated > Arthropoda: Insects > Digestive system... | reverse complement strand
GGGCGGGGGGGGGGGAATGAGTCGAGAGGGACTCGAACCCTCGACCCTCGGCTTAAAAGGCCGGTGCTCTACCAACTGAGCTATCGACTCGTGGCGGCTCTTTTGTCTGTCTTTTGCGTCCAGGTCAACTACCTTTTTTGGCCTTTTTCATGTGAAGAAGGAAAGGTGCCGTGTTTATTTTGCAAGAATCCTCCATGAAGCAGGTTTTTTTCAATCAATGGCTGGCTGAAAATGTGCAAAGAAGGGGGTTGTGAGCCAGCCGAAAATGTACATTACCCCCGGGGGGTTTGCCGCCTTAAAAGAAGAATTCAGGCAGCTTTTGCATGTGGAGCGGCCACAGGTAACCAAAGAAGTCTCTGAGGCTGCAGCCCAGGGAGACCGCTCCGAGAATGCGGAATACATTTATGGCAAGCGGCGTCTGGCAGAAATTGACCGACGCCTTCGTTTTCTGGGCAAGCGCTTAGACAGCTTGCAGGTGATAAACCCCGCGTTTACCAAAGACAAGACGCGCGTTTTTTTTGGTGCGACGGTGGTGGCGGAAAACATGGACACAGGAGAGTCCCAGACTTTTGAGTTGGTAGGGGCGGATGAAACGGATGCGAAGTTGGGGCGCATCAGCATTCACTCCCCTGTTGGACAAGCTTTGTTATTAAAGCGGGCGGGGGAGGTGGTGGTGGTGCATATACCCAAAGGAGAGCTGGAATTGTGTATTTTGTCCATTAACTACCCTGCGGAATAAGGGGTGCTGGTTTGAGCAGCGCACAGGCGAAGAAAATTTTTGTTCTGGACACCAACGTCCTGTTGCACGACGCGTGCTCGCTTTATGCTTTTGGGGACAACCGCGTCATTATCCCCATTTTCGTCATTGAGGAGTTGGACCAATTCAAACGGGACATGTCGGAGCTGGGGAGAAATGCGCGCTCTGTGTCCCGCGACTTGGACATGTTGCGACAAAAAGGCTCCTTAACAGAAGGCGTCGCCACGGAGCAGGGTGGAATGGTGCAGGTGTGGATGTTGCAGAAGGGTTTGTTGTCGGTTTTGGGCACAAGCGACAGCATGGACAGCCGAATTTTAAGTGTGGCCATGGAGGTGAAGGCCACTTGGCCGCCTCAGCTTGTCACGTTTATTTCCAAAGACATCAACCTGCGCATTCGTGCGGATGCTTTGGGGCTTCGCTCTGAAGATTTTGAGCCGGACAAAACGGAGATTTCGGAGCTTTATTCCGGGCATACTTTCATGGAGGTGGAGGGGGCGCAGGTGGACGCGTTTTGGAAGCCCGCTGCTGAGTTTCGGCTTTCGGACACCCGCCTGTTGTCGCCCAACGAATATGTACAGCTGAGAGACGAAGCCAACCCCTCACACACCGCTGTGGGGCGCTATGACTCAAGGCAGGGTGTTTTGCTGCCCTTGTCTCGAAACATAAAGGAAGGTGTCTGGGGAATTCGCCCGAGGAATTTTGAGCAGAATTGTCTTTTGGACTTGTTGCTTTGTGACGGTGTGCAGTTGGTGACGGTGGTTGGCAAAGCTGGCACAGGAAAGACTTTGCTTGCTTTGGCCGCTGGGCTGCAGAAGGTGACAGAGGAGGGCAGGTTTCAAAAATTTCTGGTTTCCCGTCCTGTGTTTCCGCTGGGAAGGGACATTGGTTTTTTGCCGGGCGACGTCAAAGAAAAACTCACGCCGTGGATGCAGCCGATTTTTGACAATGTGGAATTTTTATTAAACCTGTCTTCGAGAGACAAGCGGGAGGGCAGAGGCTCCCAGGAGTTGTTTGACTTGGGCATTTTGCAGATAGAGCCGCTGACATACATACGCGGGCGCTCCATTCCGCAGCAGTTTATTTTGGTGGATGAGGCGCAGAACCTGACGCCACATGAAGCGAAAACCATTCTCTCGCGCGTGGGAGAGGGCACCAAAATTGTTTTGACGGGAGACCCCTACCAAATTGACAACCCCTATGTGGACTCCACCAACAATGGCCTGGTGCATGTGGTACGTCGTTTTCGCAAAGAGCCCATTGCCGGGCACATAACGTTGTCCAAAGGAGAGCGCAGCCCTTTGGCTGAATTGGCAGCGAATTTGCTTTAATTGTGTAGAGAAGGGAGAAGGGGACAGGAGGAAGACGACAATGCCGAGGTGGTTATGAAAAAGGGAGACTGGTTTGATGGGCCGAACAAACTGGAGCAACTGGCCAGGGAGTTGTTGTGGTTTCCGGGGATGAGTGTGCTTGAAGTGGGCTCCAGTGCGTCCAGCTTTGAGTTGGCAAAGCTTTTGCGCATGAAGTTTTTTCACCTGGAAATGTCGACAACGCAGCTGGAGTTGAGTTTGGAGTTGGCAGCGAAGCAGAAGCTTGACACACAGGCAGCCCTTTGGGAGGAGCGGGAGAAGGTTTTTGACGAATGGCCTGCCGTCAACGCCCTGGTGCTTCGCAATGTGTGCGACATTTCCATGGATGAGTTGAAGGAGCTTTTGCTCAAACTTTCTTGTCCGGGCAGCCTCTTGTTGGTTTGGCCTGTGCGTTTGCAGAGGGTTTCAGCGTCCTGGGAGAAAACGTGGAACCAGCCCCTCTGGACACCCAATGAGTTGCTTTGTCAGCTGCGTGAATTGGGTTTTGAAAGCATGAGTGTTGAATGTTGTCCCTTTGTTCCCGAAGGACAAGGCAGAGAGACATTGCTTAGGGAGTTGGGGGAGGGGGTGACGGAGAAAGATCTGCTTTTAACAGCCTACGCGCTTGTTGCCGCAATCCTTCTGGACAAAGAAGGCAGAATGGTTGCGGCTGAATGGATTTAAGAAGCCAGGGCGCCAAAATCAATGAGAGAGATGGGCGTTTGGGAAAGTTTCAGGTGCATGCTGTCATTTTCTCCCGCGGCATCCCCCCCCACTTGGCAAGGCATGGGCTGAGCGCACGACAGCAAAACCTCCTCCACCACAAAGTCATGCATTCCCTGAGGGAACCAGCGGCCTTTCCACAAAGGACGCAAATTCAGAAGCAAACGAGGAATGGACTTCAAGTTAAGTATACGCAGGTGCATGCAACGAGGCAGCCGTTGTGCAAATGGAAACATGCGCATGCCGTAGCCATAAAAAGGAATGGTGCTTGCAGCCACCATGCTAACCATCCCCTCATAAAGCAAAGCCCCCTTCGCAAGTTTTGGCCCCAGGCTTCCGTCTGGAGAAACAAGGTGCGCCGTTTCTCCCAAATTGTGCACCTGGCAGCGGATTTGAGTCGGGTGCCTCCAATAGTAGGGAAGCGTCCTCAAGGCCACCGAAGCAACATAACCTTTCATTCCCGTGGCCATTTGTTTCCATGGTTTGTGGGAAGCATGCTCCTTAAAACGCATATAGTCCCCCAGCACCTTCCCATCCAACCCAGCTCCGGCAAAGGGAGCCAGGCGGTTGTTGCAGACAATAAGGTTTAAGGACTTATAATTTCTCCTCTTTTCTTCGGATATGTATTTGAGTGCTTGAAAAAGAGCGCGTTTTCCGCCAGACTGACCTGTCCACCGTGCAATGGCATTGCCTGTGCCCAAGCGCAAAAGTCCCAATTCCGGAAGGGGCTGATGGAGTTGTTGGGAAGCTGCCAGCAGGGCCTCCACAAACCCCATCAAAGTACCATCCCCCCCCCCAAGCAGAACGGGGCTATAAGAAGCCTCCAAAACCTTTTTTGCCAATTCTTGGGCTTCGCTGAAGCTGTGAGACAGAAAAACCGCTGCATTGGGAAGGGCTTGGCCAATAAGCTTCGAAATGGAAGGCCCGACGCCGCGCGCATGGGCATTTAACAAAACGGCTGGTTGTGTGAAAGGAGGCGCACCTGACATGGGAGGACTTTTGCCATAAACTCAAGGAATGACACTGGAGAAGTCCAGAGAAAAAGGCGGCTGAAAGAAAAAAGATGCCCAATGGGCTTTAAATGAGGAGGGGGGGGTTTGACAGTTTTCCGTCGCTGGTTAGGTTTCACCTGAATTCACCCGGTAAGCAGCACCTGCTCAACCGTTTTGTTTTGGAGACCATAAATGGCCAAAATTATAGGAATAGACCTTGGAACGACCAACAGTGTTGTGGCCGTGATGGAAGGTCGCGAGGCAAAAGTCATCAGCAATGAGGAAGGCAACCGCGTCACGCCTTCGGTGGTTGCTTTCACCAAGGAGCAGGAGCGCTTGGTGGGGCAGGTGGCGAAGAGGCAGGCGATAACAAACCCTGAGCGCACCATTTATTCCATTAAGCGTTTTATGGGGCGTCGTTTCGACGAAGTTTCAGAAGAAACGAAGCTTGTCCCCTATAAAATTGTGGCCGGCCCCAACCAGGACGCCCGGGTGGATGTGGATGGAAAGCAATACAGCGCGCCGGAAATTTCAGCGCAGGTTTTGTTGAAACTCAAGCGAGCGGCTGAAAACTATTTAGGCGAGAAAGTCACCGATGCGGTGATTACGGTGCCTGCCTATTATAACGACGCTCAACGTCAGGCGACGAAGGATGCGGGAGAGATTGCGGGGCTGAATGTGCGCCGCATTGTGAATGAGCCGACAGCCGCAGCACTGGCTTATGGTTTGGACAAAAAGTCCAACGAGAAGATTGCTGTCTATGACTTTGGCGGTGGAACTTTCGACATTTCCATTTTGGACATAGGCGAAGGAACGGTGGAGGTTTTGGCCACCAATGGCGATACCCATTTGGGTGGAGACAACATTGATGCCCGCATTATGGACTGGCTGATTGCCGAATTCAGAAAAGACACGGGCCTGGACATTTCCAAAGACAAGATGGTGTTGCAGCGTTTGAAGGAGGCGGCGGAGAAGGCCAAAATTGAGCTTTCAAGCACCATGGAGACCGACATCAACCTGCCATTTCTGACGGCGGACGCTTCGGGCCCCAAGCACCTGAATGTCAAACTTTCGCGTGCGAAATTTGAGTCGATGATTGAGGACTTAATAGAGAGAAGTCTGGAGCCTTGCAGAAAGTGCGCAAAGGATGCCGGCATAGAAGTGGGTGAGCTGAATGAAGTGGTTTTGGTGGGTGGAAGCACACGCATTCCCGCGGTGCAGGAAGCGGTACGCAAGTTGTTTGGGAAAGAGCCCAACCGCTCTGTAAATCCTGACGAAGTGGTTTCGGTGGGTGCTGCTGTGCAGGCAGGTGTTTTGTCGGGTGAAGTGAAAAACATTTTGCTTCTCGATGTCACTCCGTTGTCTTTGGGTGTGGAAACCTTGGGTGGTGTTTTCACGCGGCTGATTGAGCGCAACACCACCATTCCCACGCGCAAGTCCGAAGTTTTTTCCACGGCGGCAGACAGTCAGAGCCAGGTGGAGATTCACATTCTGCAGGGCGAAAGAGACATGGCCAACGACAACAAGTCTCTGGGGCGCTTTCATTTGACGGGGATTCCTCCTGCGCCTCGAGGTGTGCCGCAGATTGAAGTGATTTTTGACATTGATGCGAACGGCATTCTCAATGTGACAGCCAAAGACAAAGCGACAAACAAAGAAGCCAAGGTGACGATTACACACTCCTCAGGCCTCGCCAAAGACGAAGTAGAGCGCATGGTGTCAGAAGCGAAGAGCAACGAGACAGCGGACAAAGAGCGTCGGGCTTTGGTTGAAGAGAAAAACCGCGCTGAAAACCTCCACTACAAACTGGAGAAGTTGCTCAAAGAAAACAAAGATAAGTTGTCAGCATCCACAGCGAGTGACTTGGAAACAGCACTCAAAGAGCTTGAGAAAGTGCGCGAAGGCAACGACAAAGCTGCCATTGCCGCAGCTACAGACAAACTCGAAGCGACAGGCCATAAAGCAGCAGAAGAAATGTACAAAGCCTCCGCTGCTCCACCTCCACCCGCACAAGCACCTTCGAGTGCTCCAGGCAGCCAGGCTCAACCTGCAGAAGCTCCCAAAGAGGATGTGGTAGACGCAGAATTCAAACCAAGTTGAGTCATTTTTTTGCCAAATGAAACCCCTGCGCTATTCTGTAGCGCGGGGGTTTTCTTTTGTGTGGCGATCGCCGACTGCAATGTCGAGTTTGCATCCGATCGTGCCCACGTCGGGGCGGACAAAAAGCGCAAGGATTTTGTTTGAGTTTCGGGCTGTGGCCGATCAGCGTTTGGGGTGTTTTCAGAGATTGTGATCGTCAAAAAAAAGAGGTTGAGCCTCGCGTGGCTTTGCCAGTAGTTCTTGGCGTACACGGTTTTTTTCCAGGAAGTGCGGCAGTTCTGGATGTGAAGCGTGAAACGGTTTGGCAGCCTAAGCGGATTGCAAAATACCTTTGAGGCGAATGCAATGAATGAAGCAAAAACAAGCGAGCTTGCAACAGAGTATCTTCTGGAAATGCGTGAGACGAGAAAACGTTCAAAGACGATGTCTCGCAAAGAAATGGCTCGGGAGCTTCGTCGCAAGCGTTTGGCTGGGCAATGGAATGAAGAAGAATTGGATTTGCTTCATGAGGTTGAAAGCAAGCGCCCAAAGACGCGTGCGGATTGTGTGAATGGCCCACGTCCCTGTCTTTTTGTTTCTTGCAAGCACAACCTCTATTTGGATGTAAACCCGGAGACGGGCTCCGTGAAGCTGAATTTCCCGGACAAAGAGATTACAGAGCTCCAATATACATGTGCGTTGGATGTAGCCGAAAAAGGTGGAATCACCTTAGAGGAAGTGGGGGAGATTATGAATTTGACGCGGGAGCGCATTCGCCAGGTGGAGACACAAGGCCTTCTCAAATTGCGAGAAGCCACCGATGATGGTTTGGGGGACTAGGGGGCTGGGGGCCTGAAAGCTCCCTTTCGCTTGCTCGAAAAAGAATTGCGCGCTACATGCCGACCATGGTTTCGCATGGGAGAAAAGCATGTTTGCTCTGTTAAGTGTTTCGGATAAGCAAGGGCTTTTGCCCTTGGCGCAAGGACTCGTTCGTCTGGGCTATCAGATTTTGTCCACAGGCGGCACATTCGAGGTTTTGAGCGAAGCCAACATTCCCGTGGTTGCTGTTGCCGAGCACACGCAGAGCCCTGAAATTCTCCACGGCCGTGTGAAAACCTTGCACCCCAAAATTCACGGCGGCCTTTTGGGAAGAGTGGAGCGAGAAGACGACTGTGCGCAGATGCTTGCACATGGAATTTCTCCCATTGGTTTGTTGGCGGTGAACCTCTATCCTTTTGTGGAGACGGTTGCGAGAGGTGCTCCTCCGGAGGAGGTTATTGAGCAGATTGATGTGGGGGGGCCGGCCATGATTCGAGCTGCAGCGAAGAATGCTCAAAACGTCATTGTGTTGACAAGCCCCGAAGACTACCCGCGTGTGCTCAGAGAGTTGGAAGAAAACCAAGGCAGGCTAAGCGAGGCGACGCGGGCCTATTTGCAACGCAAAGCTTTTGAGCACACAGCCTCCTATGATGCAGCCATTGCTCAGTGGATGCAAAAGCGCGCCGAAGAAGACTTCCCTGAAACCTTGGCGCTTTCTTTTGAGCGCGTCCAGTCCCTGCGTTATGGAGAGAACCCTCACCAGCGTGCCGCTTTTTATCGCTCGAAAATTCAGCCTGCCGGGCCAAGTGTGGCCTTTAGCCGAGTGCTGCAAGGCAAGGAGCTTTCTTATAACAACCTGTTGGACATTGACGCGGCATTGTCGGCTGTTTTGGAATTTCCACAAACGCCTGCTGCCGTCGTTATTAAGCACAACACCCCATGCGGTGTTGCTTTGGGTGAGCATTTAAAAGAAGCTTTTGAGCGGGCGAAGGGGGCCGACGAAGTTTCCGCTTTTGGCGGCATTGTCGCCTTAAACCGCGAGGTGGACCTTGCCTGTGCGCAGAGCCTTTGCAGTTTATTTTTGGAAGCGGTGATAGCACCTTCCTATTCCAAAGAGGCTTTGGAGCTTTTGGCAACCAAGAAAAATTTGCGACTTCTTGAAGCGGGCGCTTTGTTTTTTTCCTCCCAAACGTTTCCCCAGGCGCAAGTGGATTACCGAAGCATTTCTGGAGGCCTGCTTGCCATGGACAGAGATGCTTTGGAGGTGGCTGCAGACTGGAAGACGGTGACACGCCGCGCTCCAACGCCACAAGAAATGGCGGCCTTGAAGTTTTCGTGGAAGGTGTGCAAGCACGTAAAAAGCAACGCCATTGTTTATGCCAATGCTTTTCAAACCTTGGCCATTGGCGGCGGCCAAACCAGCCGCGTGGATTCGGCCAGGCTGGCAGCTGAAAAAGGTGGGGTGAAGCTCAAAGCTTGTGCTGTTGCTTCAGATGCTTTCTTCCCTTTTAGAGATGGGATAGATGTGCTTGCTGAGGCGGGAGCGAGTTGTGTGGTCCAGCCAGGTGGCTCTCTGAGGGATGGTGAGGTGATTGAGGCGGCCGATGAGCACAACCTGGCTATGGTATTTACGGGTGTTCGGCATTTTCGGCATTGAAGTCAAGCTATGCGCATCATCTGTTCACAATGCCAGACACGGTTTCGTGTCGATGACAAATACATGACGGCACGGGGTGTGCGTGTTCAATGTCCGCGTTGCGCGTATATTGAGTTGATTAAACCTGCGCCTGGCAAAAAGACAGACGAGCACAAAGGAATTTCCTTGGATGCGGAGTTGGATTTTTCGGATTTGCGAGACGAGCTTCTGGAAGAAGATGCAGAGTTGGAGAGCGCTTCCATATTCCAGCAGCCTGGTTTAGGGCTTCAGCCAAAGCCTCCCTTAGGAAGTTTGGAGTTTCAGCCAAAACCTCCTTTAGAAAGATTAGAGCTTCAACGAAAGCCTTCCTTGGAAGGCTGGGAACTTCAGCCTACACAAACCATCATTGGCCCTTCTGTTCATTGTCAATTATGTGGGAAGGCGCTTTTCGACTCGTTTGACAAGGCTTTGGAGATTTGTGAGTCCTGTCGAAATCTGCCATTAAAGCCCCAGGCGCCCGCTCCAAGGGCACATACAGAGCATGCCAAAGGCGTTGCAAGTCCTCATGTGTTGGACAAAGGCCCGCTTTCCATCTCAGAGGAGATGGAGAGTTTGACAAACCAACACACGCCACCCTATGCATTTGAAAGTTCCATTCAAGATGTTTCAGATGATTTTCCGCAGGCGGAGGACAGTCAAACCGCCATGGATGTGGAACTTCCTTCAAAGCGTGGCATATGGTTTTGGCTTCGCTGGGTTTTCATAGGTTGGGGGGTGGCTGTGTTGGTTGTTCTTTTGTTTTTGGCTGTTTTTCGCTGATTTGTTTGCATCCAAACCAGGGGAGTTTTCCGTGAACGTATTGTTGTTGGGTTCTGGAGCTAGAGAGAATGCTTTGGCTTGGAAATTGAGCCAAAGCCCGTTGCTTGGAAAACTGTATGCGGCAAACGGCAACCCAGGCATAGCCCGGTATGCCAGTTGCTTTGAAGTACCGGAGTCTCGTCCGCAAGAAGTGCTTCATTTGGCCAAACGTTTAAATGTCCAATTGGTGATTGTGGGCCCTGAAGCTCCGTTGGTGGCAGGAGTTGCGGATGTTTTGCAGCAAGAAGGCATTGCTGTTTTTGGCCCCAGTGCAGGGGCTGCGCAAATTGAGGGCAGCAAACATTTTGCCAAGCAATGCATGCAAAAGGCGGGTGTGCCCACAGCGCAGTTTGAGGTGTTTGAGCAGGTGGAGGCGGCGGTTGCCCGCACCCGTACCTGGGGCTCTGTCGTGGTGAAAATGGATGGCCTGGCTCAGGGAAAGGGAGTGGTGGTGGCCCGCACCCCTCAGGAAGCAGAGGAGGCTGTTCGCAAATTGTGGGCGCTGGGGGGAGGGAGGCAGCGGCTTTTGCTCGAGGAGTTGTTGGAGGGGTGGGAGATGTCGTTGATGGCAATGTGCGACGGAGAGCGTTTCGCGTTGTTGCCTGCCTCGCAAGATCACAAACGCCTTCTTGATGGAGACAAAGGCCCCAACACAGGAGGCATGGGGGCATACAGTCCTTTGCCTCAACTACCGGAGAGCATGTTGGAAGACTTAGGTCGCCTCATTTTTCCTCCCGTGCTGGGTATACTCAAGGAGAATGGGACGCCCTTTAGAGGCGTGCTTTATGCAGGTTTGATGATGACGCCGCAAGGGCCAAAGGTGTTGGAGTTTAATTGCCGATTGGGAGACCCCGAAGCACAGGTGCTGCTCTTACAATTGAATGAAGACTTTTTGGCTTTGGCTTTGGCCTGCGCCCAGGGTGAACTCAGGCAGGCAAGGCTGAAAAGCAAACCAGGCGCAAGCGTGGCTGTTGTGGCCTCCGCTGCAGGCTATCCGGCAGATCCTCGAAAGGGAGCTGAAATTTTTGGCATTGCTCAAGCGGAAGCATTGGGTGCTCAGGTGTTTTTGGCCGGCGCAAAGGATGATCTCGGGCGGTTGAGGGTTTCTGGAGGGCGGGTGCTCAGCGTTTGCGCTCAAGCCGCCTCGTTGTCCAAGGCCCAGGAGCTGGCCTATGCAGCCATGGGAAAGATTTGCTTCGAGGGCCAGCATTTCCGAAGCGACATTGGAGCGAAGGCCTTCTAAAGTGTGGCGCCTTTCTCGTTATGTATTGCTGGAAGTTTTTTTCCCTTTTGGGGCAGCGTTGTTGTTTTTTTTGTTGCTGTTGTTTGCCATGGCTTTTTTGCGCGGCCCGGAGTTGCTTTTGGGCTCAGCCATCCAATTGGAGGATTTGGCAGAGATAGGTTTTTTTATTTTGCCGCAGTTTTTCATTCAAGCCATTCCCATTGCCTTTTTGCTGGCCTTGCTTTTGGGAATAGGGCGAATGAATGAAGACAGAGAAATTCGCGCCATGCAGGCTTTGGGCTTAAGCCCCATGCGTGCAGCATGGGGTGTTGTTGGATTTGGTTTCCTCTTGTCGTTGTTGCTGACAGGAGCTCTGACGCATGCCCTGCCTTGGAGCACCCGCAACTTGTGGCATGTCACCAGCGAGCTGCTCAAACGCAATTTGCGCGGCGATATTAAGCCTGGCGTGTTTTATGACCAAATAACCCGCTACGTGCTTTTTGTCGGTGAAGTGGAGCAGCAGCATTGGAAACGACTGTGGCTATATGACACTCGCCAGGAAGATTCTTTGGGTTTGCTGAATGCCAAGGAAGGTCGTCTGGAGTTGCCTGAGGGAGAAGAAGCGGTTTGGTTGCACCTTAAAGAAGGAGAAATTCACAACATTCACAACGACTCTGCGGTTTCTTCTTACCCTTGGGCGCGTTTTGAAGAAGGCAAGCTGCGTTTGGAATTGGGCCGGAGGTATTTCAGGCAAAACGCTCTTGGGCGTGCGTTGGATGAATATACTCTGGGCGATTTGCAGCGTTTGTCAAAAGAGGCCGACGAAAGAGAAGACAAAAAAGAAGCTCTTCGCTTTCGTGTAGCGTGGCATTGGCGCTTGGCCCAGGGGTTGGGGCCTTTGGTGTTTTCAATTTTGGGCATAGCCGTTGCGCTGAGGCATTTGAGAGGCAGCAAGGCCATTGGTGGCCTCATCACCCTGGTGGCCTATGTAGCCTATTATATTTTGGCACGTGTGGGGGTGTCGATGGCGGAGGAGGGGGTGTGGGGGCCGGTTTTTGGGGCGCATTTGGCGAACCTTGTTTTTCTGGCGGTGGCTGTGGTGGGTTGGCGGCGCATTGAGACAGGAAGGCTGGTTTGAGCGTGGGCAAAATTTTATTTCGCTATGTAGCGCAGCGCTACTTGCAGATGCTGGTACTCATTTGGTTGGGTTTGGTGTTGATATTTCTTGTGATTGATTTTGGCGATCAGCTTAAAATGTATTTGGCACGTCCCGTTGAAGATGTGCTGCTGATGTATTGGAACAAGTTTTTGCTTTGCTTAAGCCAGATGTGTCCCGCGGCCATGCTGCTTGCGGGCGGAAGCAGCATTACCGTGCTTGCGCACCGCAGTGAAGTCAAAGCCATGTTGGCCCTGGGCGCCTCGCCGTGGATGTTTTATGCGCCGGTGGGTTTGTGTGCTTTGTGCGTTGCTGTTGGCCTGTGTATTTTTGACGAGAAGGTGGCGACAGATGCGGGCCGCATGGTGGATGAGCTGCAGGTACACCGCTTCAAGCGTTATGGAAAGTTGGGTGTCTACTTTATTCCCAAGCAGTGGTTCCATCTTCAGGACACCATGTTTTATATGAACTCACAGGAGGAGGGTGGTTTCAGGAACGTGTCCATATTTCGCCTTTCTCCTTCCTTCCAAATGCTGGAGCGGATTGACGCGGAAACCATGAGGCACGACGCTGGGGAAGTTTGGCGGCTGACGGGTGTGAATTTCAGACGTTTCCTGGAGAATGGACACATAGAAACCCAGACGGAGCCTGAGGCGCTGTTGAGTTTTCCCAAAAGCTCCGCCGATTCTTTCCGCATTTTTTCCGGGCGCCCTGAGTGGATGACATTGAAGACGCTGTGGACACAACGCAAGCTTCGAGCTCAGGTGGGTTTGCCAACTCCCGCCTTGAGTTTGGCTTTGCACAACCGTTTTGCGACGCCGATGATGGGGGTGTTGGGGGCTTTGTTGACGGTAGCGTTGACGCAGAGGGCGGGGAGGAAGGGGCAGTTGACGCTGGCGTTGACGGAGGGTGTATTTGTCAGCGTATTGCTTTGGGGAAGCATGGTTATAGGCCACACGCTGGTGGCTGGAGAGCGCATATTGCCGTTGATTGCTGCCTGGGGGCCCGTGGCCTTTTTGGCTGCCCTGGTATTGGGGCTTGGCGGGTATTATGCTCGCGGAGGTTTGAGAAGTCCTTTGGGCGAAAGAAAGCGTTTGTGCTGAAATGTCGAGCCCTAAACAGGAGGCGAATGGAGTGAAAGTTGCTTTTGTACACGACTGGCTTGTGAGCCACCGCGGCGGGGAGAAAGTGCTCAACGCCTTGTTTGAATTGTTTCCGCAGGCAGAAATCAGCGTGCACACCTTGTTTTATGAGCCGGGAAGCGTGCCGGGCCCTGTTGAGCAGACACAAATTCACACCAGCTTTTTGGACGGCCCCTGGGTGCGCAGACACTACCGCATGTTTTTGCCGCTTTTCCCCCTGGCCATGCGCTCCCTCTCCCTCAAAGGCTACAACCATGACTTGGTGATTTCCTCCAGCCACTGTGCGGCCAAAGCCATTTCCGTGCCCAGGGGAGTGCCGCACCTTTGTTATATACACGCGCCTTTGCGCTACATGTGGAACAGTTTCGACGACTATTTCGGCAAGGGCCGCGCTTCTTTGCCCGTACGTTTGGCGGCCCGCATGTGCCGCCCTTTTTTGCAGCGCTGGGACGTAAAAAGCGCTCGCAAGGTGACGCGTTTTGTCGCCAACAGTCGGCATGTGGCCAGGCAGGTGGAGTTGCGTTATGGTCAGAAAGCCAACGTGGTTCATCCCCCCGTGGACTTGGAGCGTTTTTTGCCGCTGCCTTTGGAAAGCTCGGGGCAGGGAGGATATTTTCTGTGTTTTGGAGCCCTGGCCCCCTATAAACGGCTCGACTTGGCCATAGAGGCTTTCAAGCGTTTGGGGCTTCCTTTGTGGGTGGCGGGCTCCGGCCAGATGGAAACCCAGCTTCGAAAAAACTTGCCTGACAACATTCGTTGGTTGGGGCAGGTGCCCGACAGAGAAGTCCCCGCTTTGCTGCACGCGGCCAGGGCCCTAATATTTCCCGGTGAAGAAGACTTTGGCCTCATACCCATTGAGGCGCAGGCGTGTGGCCGCCCTGTCATTGCATTGGGGAAGGGGGGGGTGTTGGAGACGGTGACGTCGAGGACGGGTTTGTTTTTTTCGGAGCCTTCGGTGGTTTTGCTGGAGGAGGTGGTGCGTACATTCCCTGAATTTGAGAAACGGTTTTCGCCAAAGGATGCTCGAGACAATGCGCTGCAGTTTTCGCAGGAGCGTTTTTTGCAGGGCATGCGCGCTGAGCTGGCGGCATTGAAAGTTGAAGCTGCGAGAGGGTTGTGACAATATTCCCTGAGGGTTTTTCAAACCCCTGAGTGGAAGCCAGGAGAGGAAGCCACGGGTGTTTCGACGTTTTCAGCGCTTTTATAACGCCATCAAACTTTTCATGGATGAGTTTGCACTCGTCTGCGCTTTTGGTTTGGCCTACTGGCTGAGGTTTTATTCGGGCTTGCCGCACGAAGCCATTCCGGCCATGGAAGACAGCCTCTGGTCTTTAGGTGTGGTGTTGCTGGTTTTCCCCGTGGTGTTCAAGCAGATGCGGCTTTACCGTACCAACCGCGCCCGTACCCACTGGGGGGAGGTAGGGGAGATTCTACGGGCGACGGTGGTGGCGGCGGTGGTATTGGTAACCTTGACTTATTTTTTCCGGGAGCGCTATTCACGTGTCACGTTGCTTTTGTTTGTTGCGTTGGCATTTGTGTTGTTGTCGTTGCAGCGCATTTTGTTTCGCTCGCTTTTAAGCAAGGTACGCCGCCGCGGCTACAACGTCCACTACGTGTTGATGGTAGGCACAGGCACGCTGAGCCGACAAGTGGTCCAAGCGTTGCTTTCTCACCGCGAGTTGGGTTTGCAGGTGCGAGGTTATTTGACGCACAAACCGGAGGAATGGGAGCACCCGCCCCAGGACATGCCCATTTTGGGCCGCATTGCGGACATAGGCCGCGTATTGGATGAGCAACAGGTAGACCATGTCATTGTCGCCTTGCCCTTTACAGAGCAGTCCTCGCTGGCGGAGTTGATGCGGCAGCTGGCCTTGCGCACGGTGGATGTCAAAATTGTCCCCGACTTGGGTGAATACATGACACTCAAAGGAGGCTTTGAGGAGTTTGGCGGTTTGCCGATGATAGAGTTGCAAAGCGCCCCTGTGGATGCCTGGAACCGAATGATAAAGCGCAGTGTGGATGTGGTGGGTGCTTTTGTGCTTTTGCTGTTGTTGTCGCCGTTGATGTTGTTGATTGCCTTGTGGGTGAAGCTCGACAGCAAAGGCCCCGTACTCTACCGCCAGGAGCGCATGGGCATGGACGGCCGCTTGTTTTGGATGTTGAAGTTTAGGACCATGCGCACGGATGCGGAGGAGGTGGGGGCGCAGATGGCCTCACCCGGCGACCAACGCCGCACGCGTTTGGGAGGAATGCTCCGAAAATTTTCTCTGGATGAGCTGCCACAACTTTGGAATGTGTTGTGGGGGGAGATGAGTTTGGTGGGGCCCAGGCCCGAGCGCCCTGTGTTTATAGAAGAGTTTAAAAAGCGCATTCCGCGCTACCACTTAAGACACATGATGAAGTCAGGCATTACAGGCCTGGCCCAAATTCGAGGCCTAAGGGGGCAAACCTCCATAGAGGAGCGCATTGCGGCAGACCTCTATTACATTGAGCATTGGTCCCCCTGGCTGGACATCCAAATATTGGTGAAAACCGTATGCGGAGGGTTTTTGTCCAAAAATGCCTATTGAAAACGCTTAAGCCTTGACGCCCATTTGACTTAAGAGTAGGAAGCACCCCGTTGTCGCAAGCGGGAATAGCTCAGCGGTAGAGCATCGCCTTGCCAAGGCGAGGGTCGAGGGTTCAAATCCCTTTTCCCGCTCAGCAGGAGGCTCTGGTTTCCAGGGCCTTTTTTGTTTTCCTTTCCTGAAACCGACAACATACCTGTCGCACGGAAACACAACCCAATTTTTAGTTATAAAGTGTTCGAAAGAAAACAAAAGCCAGACACTGTGCAGTCAGGTGTGAGGGTCGGATGAGCGTTTCGCCCTCGTATTTTCATAACCATATAACTGGTTTTTTAGTTATAAAATACCCTCAAGAAGTTTGAAGCTAAACCGGTCCAGACACAATGTGGAAAAATGTTGGAAACATTCTCACGTGAATCGACAGCAGGGTTGCTTATCCAAAAAAACCCGATAAACACGTCTTTCTGGGCACCCAAAACCACACATATCTACCTGAATTAGTTATATTTTTTCTATGCAAATGCTTTGTGGCGAAATTAGCAATTGCAAACGGAAGTGACATTATCAGGAGAAGTTCAAATGAGAGCATGGAAGCTGTTTTTCTTGGGAGGGCTTCTGGTTGTGGGTGTGGCTTGTGACAATGGAAGAATTACAGTGGGTGCTCCATTCATAGAAGCCGAATGTTATGTTGGCAATGAGAGTCCATGTGGTGGTGCAGGTTATGTTTGCGTAGGTGCACTCGGCGCACGTGCTGGAGACCCAGGCACTTGCCAGGACATGGCGCAATGTCGTGTTGGCAACAACAGCGCCTGTCCTGCAGGGCAGCGCTGCGTAGCCGTGGGTGAGGATAACCGGGACGGTGCCCCAGGTGTTTGCGTGGACGTGTTGAGAGAGAGGGTCGAGTGCTACGTTGGAGACAACACTTGCAACGAAAGCAACGGCTATGCCTGCATTGGAACGAGCAGCCAGGACAACGACGCAGCAGGCACCTGCCAGGACGTAGCTGAATGCCGTGTTGGAGACAGCAGCTGCGACGAGAGCAACGGCTATGCTTGCATTGGCGCCAGCAACCAGAACAACGGCTCGTCTGGCACCTGCCAGGACGTGTCCGCATGCCGTGTAGGAGACAACATTTGTGACGAAAGCAACGGCTATGTCTGCATGGGAACGAGCAGCCAAAGCATCGGCTCAGCGGGCACGTGTCAGGACGTTGCTGCATGCCGTGTTGGAGACAACACCTGCGACGCAAGCAACGTCTATGCCTGCATCGGCACCCATAAACAAAGCAACGGCTCAGCAGGCACCTGCCAGGACGTTGCCGAATGCCGCGTTGGAGACAACACCTGCGACGAGAACGACGGCTATGCTTGCATGGGAACGAGCAGCCAAAACAACGGCTCAGCGGGCAGCTGCCAGGACGTGGCTGAATGCCGGGTTGGAGACAACAGCAAGTGTGCATGGCTCGAAGTCTGCGTGAGTGAATACCACACGGGGGCGGGGGCCGCTGGCGCCTGCCAAAGAGAAACCCTGGATGGCGTATGCAGTGGAGACGAGGAATGCATCCAGGGGCAGGTTTGCGGGCCCGACGACATATGTATTTATGGCAAGCGTAATGAAGGAGGCAATGTGGTGGCGACACTCAGCAACTTTCAAATTCGCAGCAACAACCAATTTGTGGTGCCCCTGCGTGCCCACGGCACTTCCGAAGACAAGCCGGATGCAGGTTGGGTAGGCCCAGCTTCGGTCGAAATGCGCGTCGTTGCCAGAGGACCTGATGTATATACTACGCTTATATATGTGGAGACTTCACTTGGCTTGTTGGACTTGTCGGCCTGCTCCGTGGGTTGCACAAGCCAGGTGCATTGTGAGTGGAGCTGCATTTTGCCGGCTGGTTGGGCGGGGGGAGGGCCAAAGGCGGAAGTGGTGGTGGGCATTGCAGCCGCAGAGGAGCAGGTGTGGACCTACCGAGTCAGCTCCGCTCCAACCCTTCATGTGGACGCACCTCAAACCGCCAGACAAGGCGAAGCTTTAACCGTATGCCTCACCGCAACAACCACGGATGCGCCGCTGGACAACCTCAGCGTGCTGAATGTGCAAGTGATGGACGGCGACACCCCATTGCTTCTGCATTGGACAGAGAAGGTTTTGCACAAGGGAGAGAAGTGTTGGACAACACTTTTGCCTGAGGTGTTGACATTAAGCAACGCGACGAGGCTGCGGGTTTCGGCAGAGGCGGTGGATGTTGCTGGCAACGTGACGAGCACCACTTACAACGAGCCGTTGTTTCTGATAGGCATTTCCTGTGTTGCCACATTCAGCGGCGCCGTCAATGCACCTTTAACTTGGGTGAATGGGCGTTTGGTTTTTGCAGCCAACGACACGCTGCATTTTTTTGACGCCGACCATTGCATTGCTTCGGGCAGCCTGCAGACAGGCCCCGTACAAGGCCCCATGGTGGCACTTGCCAACGGGAGTTTGGCTGTGGCAACCAGTGGAACCGGAGGGCCTTCCGGGCGACAAGCGCCGCGTCTTCTCATGGTGAATGCAGCAGCAACCCCTCCCAGCTTTAGTTATGGCACCGGCGACAGAGATTGTGTCCCGGGCCAAGGAGGAAGCCACAACAGCGCGCAGTTTAACAGAGGACTTTCCCTGCTCAGTTTGAGCCCCGTACGCTACGCAGCACCCGCCAACAGAGCTGACAACAACAACTCTGTGCTGCTTGCCTATACGCCTTCGGAAGCAGCCGCCGCAAGCCGCTGCATTGGACCGACGGGTGTTATTGGAAACGCCATTACAATAGCCCCGGTGCAGGACAGCAACGCTCAAGTGCTGATTTCCTACGGAAGCACCACAGAAAACGCTCTGTCGGCGTGGAGATTGAATGCACAATCTCAATGGGAAAAGGACATGTGGATGGCCATCAACGTGTCTGCTGGGACGCCTTTGGGCATTGCATTGAGCGGCCATGACAGCATTTGGCTTTCTTCCAGCACAAACTTGGCAATTCCAGCGCTCCAGTTGTGGAGAGATTGGGCAACCACACCCATCCACGCTTTGCTTTCCATTCCTCGTTTCTCTCTTGTTGCCATTGACAGCCAGGACCGGGCTTATGTGGTGGGCTACAACACCAGCGCCGGATATGACTTGCACCTGCTGAATACCGACATCAGCGGTGGCCCGGCGAATGCGAAAGCCACACTCCCCCAGGGCACCGGCAACGGCATTGTCGGCAGCCCCATCTTGGGGCAACCCCGCTCGGGCAATGAGGCCGACACCGAAATATATGTTGTCAGCGGCAACGGCAGAGTGTTTGCGTTTAACCGAAGCGCATTGGGCACTCTGCGTTTGCTGTGGATGATTTCGCTGGGTTTTGAAGTTTCAAACACGGCACAGCCAGTGCTGAGTCCAAATGCCAGCGGCGGAGGCACATTGTGGGTGGTGGGGCTGCAGGGCCAGGTGCGTGGCATCCGCGTCAACAGCGACGGCCTGAACCGCTTTGCGCCGTGGCCCAAAGCCTTCCGTGACAACTGCAACACCGGCAGCCGACTTATCAACCACACCAACATGTCGGCCTGTTTTTAAGCCACGCCCTACGCAAAAAAAGAAACCAAAAAAGCGGCGGCCCTATATGCCGCCGCTTGTGTTTTGAAGAAGCCCCCATTCAAAAAAAGGCCGCTTAAAAATCCGTCTGCAAGACGGAGATGCTCACTTTCACAGGAGATTCCGCCGAAGAGTTTTTCAAGCGGTTGCAAAGCTCTCCGCCTTCAGTGAAGACAACAGCGTTAAGCTCTGCGGAATAGGAAAAAGTGTCTGCGGCTGGTTGGATGCGTTTGTCATCCACATGGATAAGGAGCAGACTTGGAGAAGAAAGTTTGCCTTCAAGGCCGAAGATGCAGGGATCGGACACAAGGCTTTTGGAAATCTCTTGGAGCGCCTCCAGAAGTTCCTTCCTGTTGCTGGCGGGATAATAGGCGGGGCAGACGCCGTCGCACCGACGCACATGGCCGCCGGCCAGGGCCATGGCGTTGAGCACATTCACCGCAAGATCATCCACATTGCCGCCGCCGCCACTGACTTCCGCACCAAAACCAATGACAATGGTTTCTATGCCACGCTCCCTGAGCTCCTGAATGGTTTCCACAGTTGTGTTTCTGTCCAGGCAGTTGTCTACACCACCCGTACCACCGCAGCCTCCTGCGGGGGTGAGGCAGGTGTTGGAGAGGGGGGTGTTGGCGGTGCAGATGCACTGGTTGATGGGGCAGTCGCTCTGCTCACGGTTGCAATTGGGAAGGCCATCGGTCAGCAGCAATATAAAATTTTTGCGCAATGGGTTTTGGTTTTTGGTTTGGAACTCAGAAATTCTGTCCCGAAGGACTCCCAAAGAAGCAGCTGTAGGCGTTCCGCCTCGAATGGGTTTATCGTTGGTTGCTGTGTTGTAGAGCTCGTCAGAAATATAATTCCGAATCCTTTGGATTCCCTCTCGAAGAGCCCCCGGCTCGTCAGAAGTTGCAAACCCAAATCTGGCCCCATCCGGGGGAGTGCATTGGGCGTCTGTCGGAAACATGGCCAGGCCGAATTTTCCAAGAGGCCTGGAGTCCTTGTTGGTTTCTTCACCCTTGGCGACATCCAGAAAATCCGCCATGGCATAGCGCAACTCGTTGATGCGTGTAGAGCAAGTTGTAGGGCAATGAATGGAGTCGCTCGCGCCCGTGGAGTGGCAGTTGCTTGCGACGCAAAGATTATTGGTTGTCCCATCCACATTTTCCCTTGGACGAACCAAAATGTTCATGGAGCCCGACTTGTCCAGCAAAAGCATAATATTCGGCGGCAGAGGCCTGGCCTGAATGTCATAGGCTGAAGCCACCTGAGCGGCAGCCAGGGGTTTGACAGGCTCAAAGTCATACGTTTGGCATCCCGCCAAAGCAAGGAAGCTCAGAAAAGGAAGGAAATGGGTTCGCATCATTGCCTCCAACTCTAGACTTTTTTCCCCTTCTTGCCAAACCTTTAAAGACGGAGAGCGCAAAGTGTGCACAGCGTTTTGAGCCTTCGCAGAGCCTGCAGTCCCAAAGTCGCCAAATAGGGAACAATCTCCAATGCCTGAGGCGGCAGGTTGCGAAAAAGGCGTTTTTATTTTAAGGGATTTTTGTGAAACCCCCCTTTTCCCGAGCGCAGCGTGGTTTTAAAAAAGGCATTTCTTCGAAAGAGAAGCCTTCGAAGGCAATGTTTTCTAAGGCCATGCCTTCCAAAGAAAGGCAGTGGGTTTGGGGCTTAAACCCGGTGCTTGAATTGCTTGCGCATGCGCCGCAAAAAATTGTGCGCCTTTGTTGGGCGCGTGGCGCGGAGGGCAGCCGTCTCAAGGGGTTGCATGAAAAAGCGCGAGCTGCCGCGTTGCCTGTGGAATGCCTGGAGCGCAAGGAATTGGACCTGTTGACGGGGAATGCTGTGCACCAGGGTGTGTTGGCAGAGGTTTCGGCTTTTTCTTTCCTTTCGGAGGAGGCCTTGTTGGAGCGGGTGTTGCCTTTCCGGGCCGACAGTTGTGTGCTGATGTTGGATGGGGTGGAAGATCCGCAGAACCTTGGCGCCATTGCGCGCAGTGCCCTGGCATTGGGTGTTTCGGCTTTGGTGATAGGAAAAAACCGCTCCGCAGGTGTGACACCCGCCGTACTCAAAGCCTCCGCAGGCGCATGGGTATATTTGCCCGTCGCCCAGGTAACCAACCTTTCCCGCCTGCTGGAGCGGCTCAAAAAAGAGGGCTATTGGTCCTTGGCCGCCTCCCCGCAGGCGTCGACGAAACTGTGGGAGTTAGACGCCAAAGGCCCCTGGGTGGTGGTGGTAGGGGGGGAGGGGAAGGGCATAAGCGCGAATTTGCTACAACACTGTGATTTTCATGTACATATTCCCATGCGTGGGCAGATTTCCTCTTTAAATGCCTCTGTTTCCGCCGGAATTGTATTATACGAGTTGTATCGCCAGGGAGCCATTTCCCCCCGCTGAGCGGGAGGAGCATGGAGAGGAGGAGGGGGGCACAAATTCAAAGCTTGACTCGAAGGTGCTGTCTATGTATGGAGCGCAGTCTGGTTTTGGCAGGCTTTTAAGTTTTGTCTCGAAGCTTTGCCGGTGTAGCTCAGCTGGTAGAGCAACTGATTTGTAATCAGTAGGTCGCGGGTTCGAGTCCCGCCGCCGGCCAGGGGAGGTTGGAAGGAGGAGAGGGAGTCGTGTTGAGCAGCAGTTGTATAAGGAGGGATGCCCGAGAGGCCAAAGGGAGCAGACTGTAAATCTGCCGGCATAGCGCCTTCGTTGGTTCGAATCCAACTCCCTCCAAGGAAGTGGTGTCATGGAAGTGGCATGCAGAGAGGTGGCAGATTTGAAGTTGAGGAAGCACATATTGCGGGAGTAGCTCAGTTGGTAGAGCGTCAGCCTTCCAAGCTGAATGTCGTGGGTTCGAATCCCATTTCCCGCTCAGTTTTTTTGTTGTTGAGGTGAAGGCTTTGTTGTTGAAGAGGCAGAGGAAGAGGTATTTTTTAAGCCCTGGTAGCTCAGTTGGCAGAGCGCATCCTTGGTAAGGATGAGGTCTCCAGTTCAATCCTGGATCAGGGCACCATTGAAGTGAAGCAGCCAGCGAGAGGGACATTTATGAGCAAAGAGAAGTTTGACAGATCGAAACCGCACGTGAACATCGGCACCATAGGCCACGTAGACCACGGGAAGACCACATTGACTGCGGCGATTACGAAAGTTTTGGCCAAGCAAGGTGGCGGCCAGGCTTTGGCGTACGATCAGATTGACAAGGCACCTGAGGAGCGTCAGCGCGGCATAACGATTGCGACGGCGCACGTGGAATACCAGACGAAGAACCGCCACTATGCGCACGTGGATTGTCCGGGCCACGCCGACTACGTGAAGAACATGATTACCGGCGCTGCGCAGATGGACGGAGCGATTTTGGTGGTTTCCGCTGCGGACGGCCCGATGCCGCAGACGCGCGAGCACATTTTGTTGGCGCGTCAAGTGGGCGTCCCCTACATTGTCGTGTTTTTGAACAAAATTGACATGCTGGACGATCCTGAGTTGCGCGAGCTTGTGGAAATGGAAGTGCGCGACTTGCTGTCCAAATATGAATTCCCCGGCAACGACACGCCCATTGTTGCGGGTTCTGCGCTGAAGGCATTGGAGGGAGACACAGGGGAGATAGGGGAGGGTTCTCTGCTTAAGTTGATGGAGGCAGTGGACTCTTACATTCCCACGCCGCAAAGAGACGTGGACAAACCCTTCCTGATGCCGGTTGAAGACGTATTTTCGATTGAAGGCCGCGGCACGGTGGCGACAGGCCGCATTGAGCGAGGCCGGATTAAGGTGGGAGAGGAAGTGGAGATTGTTGGCATTCGCGCGACGAGCAAAACCGTGGTGACGGGTGTGGAAATGTTCCGCAAGCTTTTGGATGAGGGGCAAGCGGGCGACAACATCGGCGCTTTGTTGCGTGGTTTGAAACGCGAAGAAATTGAGCGTGGTCAGGTGTTGGCGAAGCCGGGCACGGTGACGCCGCACACGAAGTTTAAGGGCCAGGTATACATTCTGACGAAGGAAGAAGGCGGCCGTCACACGCCCTTTGTGAATGGCTACAAACCGCAATTTTATTTCCGCACGACAGACGTGACGGGGACGGTGAAGTTGCCTGCCGGCTCGGAGATGGTGATGCCGGGAGACAATGTGGAGGTGGAGGTGGAGTTGATAACCCCCATTGCCATGGAAGCGGGTTTGCGCTTCGCCATTCGCGAAGGAGGCCGCACGGTGGGTGCCGGAGCTGTGACAGGAATTATTGCCTAGAGTGGTTATAAGCGAGAGGAGAAAGCAAGCTTTCTCCTCTCGTGTGTTTTTTTGCAGTTGTGGTGTTTTTTGAAGAAGGTGTTTTGTTATGCCCAAAGGAAATCGCAGCATCATTTCGATGGAGTGTTCCGGCTGCAGTGAGCGCAACTATACAACCACGAAAAACCGCCGGAAGCAGCAGGACAAGTTACAGCTGTCCAAATTTTGTCCGCGTTGTCGAAAGCACATGCCGCACAAAGAAGGGAAAGTGTGAAGCCTAGGCCAGTAGCTCGAACGGTAGAGCAGCGGTCTCCAAAACCGACGGTTGGGGGTTCGAATCCCTCCTGGCCTGTCTTTTAGAATTGAAGCAGTCAAGAAGAGCCACTGCTCTTTTGTTGTTTACCACCAGGGAGGTTTGGTATGTCGGCCAATGAGGCCAGTGAGAAAGCCAACCGAGCGAAGATGGATCCCAAGCGCTTGCTTGTGATTGTTTTTTTGGTGTTGGGTTCTGTTTTGGCGTTGTTTTTGGGGCATGTGCTGGAGTTGATTTGGGCGCGGATAGGCTGGTCCAATCCGCTGTTGTTTGAAGGTTTGGGTTGGCGCCCGACGTCTCTGATAGGTTTTGTTTTGGCCTTAGGGACGGTTGCCTGGGTTTATTTTTCTAAAGAGTCGAGAGCCTATGCGGAAGAAGCCGCAACGGAGTTGATGCGGGTGGTGTGGCCGTCCGCGGCAGAAGTTCGCGTTTCGACGATGGCCGTCATCATCACCTCTTTTGTCGCCGCCTTCTTTTTGTTTTTTGTCGACACTCTTAGCTATGAGTTGATGGTGGAATGGCTGCCACGACTCTGGGAATTCCTCTGATGGCTGAAGAAATGCGCTGGTATGTCGTTCACACCTATTCTGGTTTTGAGAACAAAGCCAAGAAGAGCTTGGAAGACAAAATCCGCCTGGAAGGCTTGCAGGAATATTTCGGTGAAATTCTCATTCCGATGGAGCAGGTGGTGGAGATGGTGAAGGGGGAGAAGAAGACAACGCGAAGGAAGTTTTTCCCCGGCTACATTCTCGTGCAGATGAACATGAACGATCGCTCCTGGCACCTTGTGAAGAACACGCCCAAAATAACCGGCTTTGTTGGAGCTGCCCACAACCAGCAACCTCCCCCCATCAGCGATGCGGAGGTGAAGCGGTTGACGACGCAAATTTCCGAGGGCACCCTCAAGCCTCGCCCCAAAGTCCAATATGAGGTAGGAGACACGGTGCGCGTAGTGGATGGGCCTTTTGCGAATTTTAATGGCACCATTGAGGAGGTAAACCCCGAGAAGGGGAGGGTGAAGGTATTGGTTTCCATTTTTGGCCGCGCAACACCCGTAGAGTTGGACTTCATGCAAGTGGAAAAGTCTGGAGCCTGAATGGTCTTTTTGTCCCCTGGCGGCTGAAGTCTCCGGTTTTGTTCGGGTCATGCACTGGGGTGCACTCCCCTCACAAAATCCTCGCCTTCAACCACCAGAGAACAAAAATCCTCATTCAGGGATAGTTTCAGTAGAGGAAAGCAGGAAGGGCGTGGTAGAGAGCTGTTTAAAAAGTGTCAGGGGCTTTTCCCCTGAAAAAAAGTGGGAGGCTTTAAAAGCCGTTTGAACCACAGGAGCAGCACAGATGAAGAAAATAACAGGGCAGGTAAAGCTGCAAGTCCCTGCGGGCAAAGCAAACCCTGCGCCCCCCGTTGGCCCCGCATTGGGCCAGCAAGGCGTCAACATTATGGAGTTTTGCAAGCAGTTTAACGCAGCGACTCAGGCGCAGATGAAGGAAGGGCTGATTATTCCGGTCATTATAACGGTTTATCAAGACAGATCCTTCACTTTTGTTTTAAAAACCCCTCCCACACCAGTCCTTCTCAAAAAGGCAGCGGGCTTGCACACGGAGAAGAAAAAAGGCTCTGGCTCCAAGCGCCCTGGCAAGGAGAAAGCGGGGCAGGTGACGAAGAAGCAAGTGGAAGAGATAGCCAAAGCCAAACTTCAGGACACGACAGCCGCGACACTGGAAGCCTGCATCCGCAGTGTGGAAGGGACGGCGCGCTCCATGGGTTTGGAGATAGTCTGACACCGCTTTTGAGAGGGAAAAAACATGGCTAAGAATGGAAAGAAATACCGCGCGGCCGCGCAGAAGGTAAACCGCAGCAAGCGTTATACGGCTGCCGAAGGATTTAAACTTCTCAAAGAGGCGGCGGAAGTGTTAAACACGAAGTTTGACCAGACGGTGGAGGTGGCGGTGAATTTGGGGGTGGACCCTCGGCATGCGGACCAGATGGTGCGTGGTGCGGTGGTGTTAACGCATGGCACGGGGAAGGTGGTGAGGGTGGCGGTTTTTGCCAAAGGCGACAAAGTGGCCGAAGCCCAGTCAGCGGGAGCGGATGTGGTGGGGGATGCGGATTTGGCAAAACGCATTGAAGAAGGCTTTATGGGTTTTGACACGGTGATTGCGACACCCGACATGATGGGTGTGGTGGGCCGCCTTGGAAAATTCCTTGGGCCTCGTGGATTGATGCCCAACCCCAAAGTGGGAACGGTGACGATGGATTTGGCCAAAGCCATTCGCGATGCCAAGGGCGGCAAAGTGGAATTACGCGTTGAGAAGTCAGGCATCATCCATGCGCCCCTTGGAAAAGTTTCGTTTGAAGCAGAAAAGCTCATTGAGAATTTTCAGGTACTCATCGAAACCATTGTGAAGCTGAAACCCGCGACAGCCAAAGGGGTTTATTTGAAAGGCATTGCCATTTCTTCGACGATGGGGCCTGGAATTAAACTGGAGACACAGGCCTTTTCCGGATTGCTTCGTTAAGGGAAGAAGTTTTTTCAAGGGCGCTTGACACGGCATTTTGTTTGTGCTAGGCGCCCTAGTTTCAAGTGAAGGTGTCGTTTTTTTGGTGGCGCCACCTGAGCCTGGACGAAGACAGCAGGGGCTTAAGGTGTATTCGTTGTGAATACCCTTAGCTTAAACGGTTTTTTTGGCCCTGCCGAGACAGGATGTGGAGAGGGGGTGCCTCTCTCGCTCTTGCACTTTGTGCCAGATGTTTTGTGGAAAAGGAGGTGACACAAGATGTTAAAGAGCGAAAAAGAGGCGATGGTTCAGGCATTGGCGGAGAAATTTTCCAAGGCCAAATCGGTTGTGGTTGCCACGTTCAGCAAAATGGATGTTGCGACGGCGACGCAGTTAAGGCGCAAGCTTCGCGAAGGTGGTGTTGAGTACAAAGTGATAAAAAACACTTTGGCGAAGAGAGCTGCTCAAGGAACCCCCCTGGCTGTTGTGGTGGATGATTTTGCCGGGCCCATTGCGTTGGCCATCAGCTATGGAGACGTGGTTGCTCCTGCCAAAATTTTGATGGAGTTCCTCAAAGACAGGGACTTTCTGAAAATTATGAGTGGTGTTGTCGATGGGCAGCGCATACAGGCAGCCCAAGTCAACGCCCTGTCGAAATTACCGGGATTGCCGGAGCTTCGAGCAAGTTTGTTGGGGCTGTTGAACCAGCCTGCAACCCAATTGGTACGTACGCTTGCTGAGCCGGGCTCGCGCCTGGCGAGGGTGCTTGCGCAGCGTTTTGAGAAAGAAAGTTAACATTTGTTTTTTTATGTGAGGAATTGCCATGGCTGATTTGAATGTCATTGTTGAACAATTGTCCGCATTAACCGTTTTGGAAGCGGCGGAGCTTGTAAAGAAACTGGAGGAGAGGTGGGGTGTTTCTGCGGCAGCTGTTGCGGTTGCTGCGCCTGCTGCTGCTGCGGCTGCCCCGGTGGAGGAGCAGACGGAGTTCACCGTCATGTTGATGAAGGTGGGTGACAAAAAGGTGGAAGTGATTAAGGCTGTGCGTGAGATTACAGGATTGGGTTTGAAAGAGGCGAAGGATTTGGTGGAGGGTGCGCCCAAACCTGTCAAAGAGGGCGTCAACAAGGAAGAGGCGAATAAATTGAAAGAGAAACTTGTCGCTGCTGGTGCGACGGTTGAATTGAAATAGCTGTTTACCTAAAGGGTAAGCCGGCGTTTGTTGAGTGAAGCGCCGGCTTGTCTGTTGTTGTGGCTATGTCCTTTTGCCAGTGGGAAAACGAATGACAACAAGCCTGCAAACCAATTTCCGCGTTCGGAAGAGCTTTGCAAAGATTCCAAAAGTCATTGAAATACCGAACTTAATTAACATCCAAAAGTCGAGTTACGACAAGTTTTTGCAGGCGGATGTCTTGCCTGCAAAGAGGGAAGATGTCGGCTTGCAGGCTGTTTTTAAATCGGTCTTTCCTATAAAAGACTTCAATGAGACTTCGTCATTGGAGTTTGTGGCTTATCATCTGGAAAAGCCCAAATATGACGTAGATGAATGTCACCAGCGCGGCATGACATTTGCGGCGCCCATCAAGGTTGTGGTGCGCCTTGTCGTCTGGGACAAAGACGAGGAGACGGGTGCGCAGTCCATTCGTGACGTCAAGGAGCAGGAAGTTTATTTCGGTGAAATTCCGTTAATGACGCAGAATGGAACCTTCATCATCAACGGCACGGAAAGGGTTGTTGTCAGTCAGCTGCACCGCAGCCCGGGTGCTTTTTTTGATCATGACAAAGGCAAGAGCCATTCGTCAGGCAAACTGCTTTATAATGCGCGCATCATCCCCTACCGCGGCTCGTGGATTGATTTTGAGTTCGACCACAAAGACTTGCTCTATGTGCGCATTGATCGCCGCCGAAAGTTGCCTGCAACCATTCTCATTCGAGCGTTGGGGGCCGTGCAGGACACAGCGCGAAAAAACCCTCTGGACTTCAAAGGCTCAACGGAAGAAATTCTCAACTATTATTATGAGACAGAAACCATCTATCTTCTGTCGCCGACGGAATTTGAAAAGTCCGTGGACTTGGAGCTTCTGCTCAACCAGCGTGCTGTTCGGGATGTGAAGTCGAAGTCGGGTGAAGTGATTGTCAAGAAGAACCGAAAATTCAACCGGGCGGCCCTCAAGAAACTGCAGTCCGCCGGCATGACGCGTTTGCCGATTGATGCGGATGATTTGTTCAGCAAAGTTTCGGCCTTTGACGTTGTGGACGAGACGACAGGCGAAGTGGTTCTTGAGTGCAATGAAGAGATTTCTCAGGAGAAGGTGGATGAGCTGCTGAAGCGTGGCATTGCAGAAGTCAAAGTTCTCTTCATTGACAATCTCAACGTGGGCCCCTTTTTGCGGGAAACTCTGTTGATGGACAAAATCGACAGCCCGGAGCAGGCGATTATGGAAATTTATCGTCGCTTGCGTCCTGGAGATCCTCCCACGCCCGAGACGGCGGCAAATTTGTTTAACAACCTCTTTTTCAACTCAGAGCGATATGACTTGTCCAAAGTGGGTCGCCTCAAACTGAATTTCAAATTCAGCCTGGAAGAGCCACTTGAAAACCAGGTACTCACCAAGCGCGACATTCTCGAAGTGGTCCGCTACCTCGTTGACTTGAAAAATGGCAAGGGCAACATTGATGACATCGACCATTTGGGCAACCGGCGTGTCAGGGCTGTAGGCGAGCTTTTGGAAAACCAATACCGCATCGGCTTGGTGCGCATGGAGCGAGCGATTAAGGAGCGCATGAGTTTGCAGGAAATTGAAACCCTCATGCCGCATGACTTAATTAACGCCAAACCTGTCACCGCGGTTGTCAAAGAATTTTTTGGCTCGTCGCAGCTGTCGCAGTTTATGGACCAGAACAACCCGCTTTCAGAGGTGACACACAAGCGGCGTTTGTCTGCTTTGGGCCCGGGTGGTTTGACGCGTGAGCGAGCGGGCTTTGAAGTCCGCGACGTGCACCCCACACACTATGGCCGCATTTGTCCCATTGAGACGCCGGAAGGGCCGAACATTGGTTTGATTGCGAGCTTGTCCACCTATGCACGCGTGAATGAGTTTGGTTTCGTGGAAACCCCCTATCGCCGGGTGGAAGGAAGTGTGCCCACTCAGGAAGTGAGTTTCTATTCCGCCCTGGAAGAGGAGCGCCACACCATTGCCCAGGCCAATGCGGAGTGTGACGCTTCAGGAAAATTTGTCGGTGACATTGTCGGCTCTCACCATGAGGGCGAGTTTGTTTTGGCGCGCTCTGAAGATGTCAACCTCATGGACGTTTCTCCAAACCAATTGGTGTCGGTTGCCGCCTCTCTCATTCCCTTTCTGGAGAATGACGACGCCAACCGTGCACTCATGGGCTCCAACATGCAAAGGCAGGCTGTTCCACTCCTGCGGAGTTTTGCGCCCATTGTTGGAACGGGCATTGAATCCATTGTTGCGAGGGACTCCGGGGTGACGGTGGTTGCCCGTCGCGGTGGCACCATTGAAACAGTGGATGCAAGCCGCATTGTGGTTCGCGCAGAAGAGGTTGCTTCGGCAGAAGAAGGTGTGAATGAAGTCGACATTTACAGCCTCCTCAAATACCAGCGCTCCAACCAGAACACCTGCCTCAACCAAAAGCCCATTGTGAAGAAGGGTGACAAGGTGAAGGCCGGCGAAATTATTGCCGACGGCCCCGCGACGGAGACGGGGGAGTTGGCCCTTGGGGCAAACGTGGTGGTGGCGTTTATGCCTTGGCAAGGCTACAACTTTGAAGACTCCATTCTCGTTTCTGAAGCCTTGGTGAAAGAGGACATTTTAACGTCCATTCACATTGAAGAGTTTGAGTGCATTGCGCGCGACACAAAGCTTGGCAAAGAAGACATTACCCGGGACATTCCCAATGTGGGTGATGAAGCCTTAAGAAATTTGGATGAGTCCGGAATCATTTATATTGGCGCAGAAGTGAAACCCGGTGACGTGCTGGTTGGCAAAGTTACTCCCAAGAGTGAAGTGCAGTTGTCTCCTGAAGAGAAGTTGCTTCGGGCCATTTTTGGAGAGAAAGCCGGCGATGTGCGCGACAGCAGTCTGCGTGTGCCCCCGGGGGTTGCAGGCAACGTCATTGGCGCCAAAGTGTTTTCAAGAAAAGGGGTAGAGAAAGACGAGCGCGCCAAAGAAATTGAGTCTGCGGAAGAAGCCAAGCTTTTGAAGGACCAGAACGATGAAATTAAAGTCATCCAAAGCTCGGCCTATAACCGCATTCGCAAGCTTTGGGAGGGGCAGCAAGTCCAGGGGAAGCTGGTGGATGACAAAGGCAACCAGCTGCTGAAGAAGGGGGAGCTTTTAAATGCCCAACTGTTGACTTCCATTCCCTATCGCTACTGGGAAGAAATTTCCGTGGGCGAAGCCATAGACACCAAGGTGCGAAACATTTTGCACGAGTTGGAGGAGATGAAGGAGACCGTCCGTCAAAATTTTGGTGAGCGGATTTCAAGAATCAAAAAAGGCGATGAGCTTCCGCCGGGTGTTATTAAAATGGTCAAAGTCTATGTCGCCATAAAACGCAAGTTGGCTGTGGGCGACAAGATGGCAGGGCGTCACGGCAACAAGGGTGTGGTGTCTTGCATTTTACCTGTGGAAGACATGCCCTATTTGGAGGATGGTCGCCCTGTTGACATTGTTTTGAATCCTTTGGGCGTTCCCTCCCGAATGAACATTGGACAAGTTTTGGAAACCCATTTGGGGCTGGCAGCCAAGGGTTTGGGAGAGCAGCTCCAAAAATACATTGAAGAAAATTGGTCCGCCGACAAGCTTCGGGGACGTCTCAAAGAGATTTATCAGAACGAAGGTTTTAATCAGTTTGTCGAAAAACTTTCGGATGAGGACGTCATTGCTTTGTGCCGTCGTCTGCAAAGCGGCGTTCATGTTGCCACGCCTGTTTTTGACGGAGCGTTGGAGCATGAAATTAGAGACTTGTTGGAGAAGGCAGAATTGCCCAAGACGGGGCAGATGGTGTTGTTTGATGGCCGCACAGGGGAGCCTTTCGATCAGGAGGTGACGGTGGGCGTCATGTACATGTTGAAGCTGCACCACCTGGTGGACGAAAAAATCCACGCGCGCTCCATCGGCCCCTACTCCTTGGTGACACAGCAGCCCCTGGGAGGCAAAGCGCAGTTTGGCGGTCAACGTCTTGGCGAAATGGAAGTGTGGGCCATGGAGGCTTATGGCGCCGCTTACACTCTGCAAGAATTTTTGACGGTGAAGTCAGACGACGTTGTAGGCCGCACCAGGATGTATGAAGGCATTGTCAAAGGCGACCATTCTCTGGAATCAGGCCTGCCCGAATCCTTCAACGTGCTGCTCAAAGAATTGCAGGCATTGGCGTTGGATGTGGAGTTGTTGGAGCAGCCGCCGCCGGAGCGTTATCGTTCGACTTTTGGAAGCATTGAACCCAGTCACACAGCGATGGATGATTGAGTTTGACTTGAAAAACCCTGAAAGAAAAAAGGGAGCCCTTCTGTGAAGGATATTTTTAATTTTTTTGAGAAACCCAAAGATCCGCTTTCATTTAGGGCCATCCGCATAGCACTGGCCTCTTCCGAGAAAATTCGCCAATGGTCGCATGGGGAAGTCAAAAAACCTGAAACCATCAACTACCGCACCTTCAAGCCAGAGAGGGACGGCTTGTTTTGCGCGCGCATTTTTGGCCCCGTCAAAGACTATGAATGCAATTGCGGCAAATACAAGCGCATGAAGCACCGTGGCGTGGTTTGTGAGAAATGCGGCGTAGAAGTCATCCAGTCAAAGGTGCGTCGTGAGCGTCTGGGGCACATTTCCCTGGCGACACCGGTTGCCCATATTTGGTTTTTGAAGAGCTTGCCTTCGCGCATTGGAAACCTGCTCGACATTACTTTGAAGGATTTGGAGCGCATCCTCTATTGCGAAAGCTACATTATATTGGAGCCCAGGACGACGCCCCTGGAAAGAGGCGAGCTGATTACCGAAGAGCGCTACCAACGTCTCATTGCGGAATATGGAGAGGAGTCGTTTGTTGCGGCCATGGGTGGCGAAGCTGTTCGGGACATGTTGCTGTCCATCGACATCAACATGTTGGCAGAGCAGCTGCGCGCAGAGATGCGTTCCACCAGCTCCGAGGCCAAACGCAAGAAAATAGCCAAGCGTTTGAAGGTGACGGAGTCTTTGAAAGCTTCAGGCAACAAACCCGAGTGGATGATGATGGATGTCATTCCCGTCATTCCTCCGGACTTGCGCCCTCTGGTTCCCTTGGATGGCGGACGTTTTGCAACTTCGGATTTGAATGACTTATATCGCCGCGTCATCAACCGAAACAACCGCTTGCGTCGTCTGCAGGAGTTGAATGCTCCCGACATCATCATCCGCAACGAAAAACGAATGTTGCAGGAAGCTGTGGATGCGCTTTTCGACAACGGCCGCCGAGGAAAAATCATTACAGGGCCCAACAAGCGTCCTTTGAAGTCCTTGTCGGACATGTTGAAAGGAAAGCACGGACGTTTCCGCCAAAACCTCCTTGGCAAACGTGTGGACTATTCCGGACGCTCGGTGATTGTGGTTGGGCCGGAGCTCAAACTTCACCAATGCGGTTTGCCCAAAATTATGGCGCTTGAGTTGTTCAAACCCTTCATCTATCAAAAACTTGAAGAGAGGGGTTTTGTCACAACCATCAAATCCGCCAAAAAAATGGTGGAGAAGGAGCGTCCGGAAGTTTGGGACATTCTCGACGAAGTCATTCGGGAGCACCCCGTGCTGCTCAACCGCGCGCCCACGCTGCATCGCTTGGGCATGCAGGCATTTGAGCCGGTGTTGATTGAAGGCAAAGCCATTCAATTGCACCCCCTCGTATGCGCCGCATTTAATGCGGACTTTGACGGCGACCAGATGGCTGTCCATGTGCCTTTGTCTGTCGAAGCTCAAATGGAAGCGCGCGTGTTGATGATGTCCACCAACAACATTTTGAGCCCGGCCAGCGGCAAGCCCATTATTGTGCCAACGCAGGACATGGTTTTGGGAATTTATTACCTCACACGTGCCAGGGAGTTTGACGTTGGCGAAGGCAAACTGTTTTCGTCTCCCGAGGAAGTCCGCATTGCGTTTGACCAACAAGCGGTTGGTTTGCAGGCAAAAATCAAATGCCGCATAGAGGGAAAAATTTATGAGACAACGACAGGCCGGGTGCTTTTCTGGGAAGTCGTTCCCAGGAAACTTGGCTTTGACGCTGTCAATAAAGTCCTCGACAAGCGGCAGCTGGGAAACCTCATCGACTATTGCTATCGCATGACGGGGGAGAAGGAGACGGTGTTGCTTGCGGACCGCATTCGCAGCATGGGCTACAGCTATGCAACCAAGGCCGGCATTTCGATTGCAGTCAAAGATATGATCATTCCGCCTCAAAAGCAGGAGCTTGTCGACGCGGCACAAAAAGAAGTGACGGAGGTTGAAGAGCAATACCTGGACGGGTTGATTACCTCAGGCGAGCGCTACAACAAAGTGATTGATATTTGGGCTCAAACCACCGAGCAAGTGACGGACGCGATGATGGCCCAAATTTCCAGTGAGCAGGTTTCTGGCATTTCTGTGGATGGCAAGCAGGAAACCCGCACACAGCCCTCGTTTAACCCTGTCTACATTATGGCGGACTCTGGAGCTCGTGGCTCCAAGCAACAAATTCGCCAGCTGGCAGGCATGCGTGGTTTGATGGCCAAACCTTCAGGAGAAATTATTGAGACACCCATCATCGCCAATTTCCGCGAAGGCCTCTCTGTCCTCCAATATTTTATTTCGACACACGGCGCCCGCAAAGGCTTGGCGGACACAGCACTCAAAACGGCGAACTCTGGCTATTTGACGCGACGCCTTGTGGATGTGGCGCAGGATGCCATCATCAACGAATATGACTGTGGCACCATGGACGGCATTGTCATGATGGCTCTCGTGGAAGGTGGCGAGGTGATTGAGCCGCTTTCTGAGCGCATTCTGGGCCGTGTTGCCCTGGACGACATTTTGGATCCGCTTACCGGAGACATTCTGGTCCATGCGAACGAAGAAATTGATGAGGTGCGGGTTTCCAAAATTGAAAACTCAGGTCTGGACAAAGTCAAAATCCGCTCTGTGCTCACCTGCCAAACCAAGCGCGGCATTTGCGTGGAATGTTATGGCCGCGACTTGGCTCGCGGGCGCAAGGTTTCCATTGGCGAGGCCATCGGTGTTATTGCGGCTCAATCCATTGGAGAACCGGGCACTCAGTTGACGATGCGCACCTTCCACGTGGGTGGAACAGCCACGCGGCGCGCGGAGCAAAGCGAGTTGTTCAATCGTTTTGCGGGTCGCGTCAAGTTTAACCACTTGACGACTGTCAAGCGCGCGGATGGCACTTCTGTGGTGATGAACCGCAACGGTGAAGTGTTGGTTGTGGATGATTCGGGCCGCGAGCGTGAGCGCTACCAGGTGATTTATGGTGCATGGTTGGTGGTGAAAGAGGGCGACTGGGTGGAGCCCAACACCAAAATTGCCGAGTGGGATCCTTTCGCAATGCCTCTGCTTGCAGAGGTGGAAGGTTTTGTGAAGTTTGAGGACATTATTGAAGGCGTGACGATGAATGAAACGCTGGATGAAGTCACCGGCTTGTCGCGCAAAACCATTATTGAGTCGAAGGACCCTGAAGCAAGGCCTCGCGTCATCATCTGCGATGAAAGTGGAGAACCAAAACTTTGGGGAGCCAACCAGCCCGCTGCCTATTTCTTGCCTCAGGGCGCAGTCATTACGGTGAACGATGGTGTTGAAATTGCCGCGGGGCGCGACATTGCCAAAGTGCCGCGTGAGACAACCAAAACCAAAGACATTACAGGTGGCTTGCCTCGGGTTGCGGAGCTTTTTGAAGCGCGCAAACCCAAAGAGCATGCCATCATTGCGGAGATTGACGGGGTGGTTTCCTTTGGCAAAGACACCAAGGGCAAACGCAAGCTGATGATTACCCCGGAGGTGAATGGGGAGTTGCGCTCGGACTTGACGAAGGAATACCTCATCCCCAAAACCAAACACATAACGGTGCACTCCGGAGACCATGTGCGCGCGGGCGAGCCGATGATGGATGGTGCAGTCAACCCGCACGACATTTTGCGTGTGTTGGGTGAAAAGGAATTGGCGCGCTTTCTGGTGGACGAAATTCAGGAAGTCTACCGTTTGCAGGGCGTCAAAATCAACGACAAGCACATTGAGGTTATTGTCCGCCAGATGCTTCGTCGCGTGCGGGTTTCCGAATTGGGCGACACCGAATTTTTGGTGGATGAGCAGGTGGAGAAGTGGCTTTTCGAGGAGGAAAACGAGAAGGCGCTTTCTCAAGGAAAACTTCCCGCGGTGGGCGAGCCTTTGCTTTTGGGAATTACCAAAGCTTCGTTGTCGACGGAGTCGTTTATTTCAGCTTCTTCCTTCCAGGAAACAACCAAGGTGCTGACGGAAGCAGCCATTTCCGGAAAAGTGGACTACCTGCGAGGGCTCAAAGAAAACGTCATTATGGGACGTTTAATTCCGGCGGGAACGGGCCTTCCAAGCTATCGCCATCTCGATGTTGCCATTGAAGGGCCTGTGGTGGCTGCCCAAAGTTTAGAAGGTGCTTTGGCGGCAGTGCATGATGATGAAGACATAGGCTCCTTGTTGTCAGGCAGCTGATTGGGCACATACCAAAGCCCTCCTCTGTGAGTTGTGAAGAGGAGGGGCTTTTTCTGCATGTCTGCTTAAGTGCGCCAAGCGGATTTTGGTTGAGCTTGCTTTTCGGCGATTATAATCTCTTCAATGGTGCGAGTTGTTTATTGGACAGTCGTTGTTTCTTTGCTAAGCAGCATCTTCTATTTTTCTGCTCCGGTGCTTAGGCCTCCTGCAGTGTCCGAGCTTTCTGATTTTCCACGTAAACCAGAGAGAGCGAACCGGCTTGTCTACCAAATATTGGATGAGAAACTCTCTATGGAGCCCTTGGCTGTTCGGCGCCAGCTGGCGGCTGCCATTACAGAGGAGGCTCAGCTTGCGGGTTATGATCCGCTGCTGGTGTTGTCGCTGATTGAAGTCGAATCCCAGTTTAAACTGGATGCTGTTTCGGAAAAGGGAGCCATGGGTTTGATGCAAATCCGCCCTCAGACATTGGACTATTTGGCTCGCCGGGCGGGCCTAAAACTGCCTTTGCAGGAAATTCAGGCAGACTCTGCTTTGTGTGTACGCCTGGGCGTGCGTTATTTAAGAGAGTTGCACGAACGTTTTGCTGACTTTGACTTGGCTCTTATGGCATACAATGCAGGGCCAAGGCGAATTCGCATGGCGCAAGAGAAACAAAAAACTTCAGCTTATGAAAAATATCCTCAAGAAATAAAGCGTGTTTTTGCACGAATGCGTCGAAACCATGCTCAGGAGGAAGACGGGGCCTTTGCGCAGCATCATTTTGACAGGAGAGTGGATGTGCAGTGAGGGATAAGAGTACAGCCCTTCATAATATGCCGGCTTATACAGGTGCGGAACGGCGTCGTTTCCCTCGGGTGAATGTGCAGGGAGTTTCCACCTATATTAACGTGCTGAGCACAACCCTTCCTTTCCCCGTCATTAACTTAAGCGCAGGAGGGGCTTTTGTGCAAGTGACGGAGCCCATGCCCATAGGTGTGCTGATGGGCCTGCAATTGTTTCGCGTTGGGACACCGCTTGCCTTTTTTGTGCGAGCACGTGTGGTTTGGGCTGCTTCTGCCAAGGCTGCCATGAAAAAAGCTTGCTTGCCGGGCGTGCGTCTTCGTTTTGAGCCCATGCTGCCGGATGCGGCGAATTCGCTTCAAAAGTTGTTGGCAGAGTTTGGTGTGGAGGAGGAGTCTCGAAACCCGGAAGTGGCCAAAGAGCATACCCACCCCTCATTTCAAAAGACGGAGATAATAGAAGAGATTGAGCCTATTGTGCTGGGTGAAGAAGTGTCTGTCATGGAGTTTGAGCCGGGTGAGGAGGAAGAAAAAACAGGCACCATTTCAATTGCTGTCCCAATGCCGGAAAGAGCTCAACCCCTCCCCCTCACCCTCCCCCTCTCCACCCACGCAGCTTCAACAGCAGATGCTCGGTTGCTTGGACGTATTTCCCGGCTGACAGAACAGCTACAAGAATTTCAAAAGCTGGTTGAGCGCCAGGACAGAGAGCTGATTAACCTGCGGCAACGCTTGTCATTGAGGGAAGAAGAGCTTGTGAAGGCGGAGAAAGGGCGTCGGGCAGCAGAACTTGCCGTGCGGCGTCTGTCCATGCAACTGGCCGCTTTCCGCCGCTGAATGTTTTTTTGTCCTCACTCAGGGGGCGTAGCCGTTAAGAATTTGCCGCCAAATTTCGTTTATAGGCACCCGGACCGATGGAATGGGGCTGCTTGGAGATTTTGTCTTGCAGCAACATAATGGCGTCCAAAACTTGCTCAGGGCGAGGAGGGCAACCTGGAATATAAACGTCCACCGGCACAATGCGGTCAATCCCCTGAAGGACAGCATAGTTGTTATAAAAACCGCCCGAAGACGCGCATACGCCAAAAGCCAGAACCCATTTGGGCTCGCACATTTGCTCATAAACCATTTTGAGAAAGGGAGCCTGCTTTAAGTTGATGGTTCCAGCGACGATGAGCAAGTCGGATTGCCTCGGAGAAAACCGCGCAATTTCAGCGCCAAAGCGGGAGATGTCATGGCGGGCTGCCGACGTGGACATAAACTCCATGGCACAACAAGCTGTGCAATAAGGGTAGGGGAAGAGAGAATATTTTCGAGCCCAGCCGATGCCTTGGGAAATAAGCCGCTGAAAAAAACCTTGGGCTTCTTCTTTGCGCGTAGGGATAATGGGCAAGTTTCCGAATTCATCCATGGTTAGTCCTCCTCCCAGTCCAAGGCGCCTTTTTTCCAAATGTAAATGAGGCCCACAAGCAAGGTTGCCGCAAACATGGCCATAACCGCATAACCAAACCACCCCAAAACTTTGAAGTTGACAGCCCAGGGGTAGAGGAAGACGGCCTCAATGTCGAAGACGATAAAGAGGATGGCCACCACATAAAATTTGACGGGGAACCTCTGCCACGGCGAACCCGTGGGGATGTTGCCACATTCAAAGGTGGATTGTTTGGCGGGGGTGGCGTTGGAGGAGCCCAAAAACCCGGCGACCAAAGGGATGGCCGCAGCCATTACCCCTGCCAGCAGCAGCGTTACAGCCATGGGAATATAAGGTGCAAGCGGTGAGGCTTCAGTCGGAGACATGAGCGCCATGTATAGGGAGTTTCCCAGGCCTCGTCAAAGCCTTTGAGCATTTATTTGGAGCCCCCTCCAACGCCCCCTCCAAAGCCTTGCGCAAAGCAGCACTGCTTGGCAATTGCAGAGCCATTTTTTGAGGCACCCAGCGCAGACACTCATAACCCGGGAAACGCAATTTTCGTGCCCCTCGTACAGCATAGACAAAGAGCTGCAGCTGGCGGTGCGTCAGCACGCGTTGGGTTTGGCTCAGCAGTGCCGAAGGAAGCTGTCCGCCCAGGCATGGAGCGAGCGGGCTTCCACAGCTGGTTTCCTTTGGCAGAAGGCGGCGCTCCATGGCCATTCCCGGCAGGCCCCACAAACCACCAAAGAGGCCTCTGGGGGGGAATTTGCCCATCAGCAACAGGCCGTCCACTTCCACATAGGCCAAAAGCCAGCTTAAAATGGGTTTGGGTTTGCTTGGTGTGCGCAAGGGCAGCAGGGCGACTTTGTCCTCTGCCAGGGCCCGGCAGGCAAAACGCCAGGGGCATTCCATACAGTGGGGGTTATGTGGTTTGCAGACGGTGGCCCCCAAATCCATGAGGGCTTGGTTGATGGAGCTTGGCCCAAAGGCCGAGCGGGAAGGCTGGGTGGTTTGCAGAAACTCGGCGACCAGGTGCTGGACGCGCAAAAAAAGCTGCTCCTTAGGAAGCTCCATCGCATAGAGGCGAGCAAAAACGCGCAGCAAGTTGCCATCGACGGCAGGCACAGGCAGCCCAAAAGCAATGGAGGCCACCGCCCCCGCAGTGTATGGGCCAAACCCCGGCAGCGCCAACAAGGCTTCCAGGTTTGAAGGAAGCTGTGTTTTCCCCTGAGCGAACAACTGTTGTGCCGCGGCGTGCAGTTTACGGCAGCGGCCATAATACCCCAGGCCTTGCCAAAGCGAGAGCACCTCCTCCAAAGAAGCGGTTGCAAGGCTTTCCAAGTCAGGAAAGCGCTTCATAAACCGCTCAAAATAACCCAGCACCGTCCCCACCTGAGTTTGTTGCAGCATGACTTCGCTGACCCAAATGGCATAAGAGTCCCTGTGTTTTCTCCATGGCAGTTTACGCCCGTGCTGCGCATACCATTTTGCAAGGCGGTTGCGAAGTTGGGCGTTTGAAGGATTGGGCGACACAGAAGCCATTGGAGGCGGATTATGCAGCATTCACAAAGCCTGTCAGCAGAACTTCTCCACTTTGTGCTGCCTCAACCGGCCTGGTTCTGCTTTGTATTGTGTGTTGTGAGTGTTATGGCGAATGCAGCGTTGTTTTCTTCAGAGCTTTGGAGTTTCGTTTGGGGCGAAAACTTGAAAATCTCTTTTCCTGGTCCAAGTCGCGCCATGAAAAGTTTGTCGGTTGTGAGCGTGCCTATTTCTACCACTACTACCTTTCCTGGGGGGGGTGGGAGAAGGAGGCCCCGCCAAGAGCGGCGCACCTCTATAAACTCAAGAAACTCACCAACCGCTATGCCTGGGCGGGCAACGCCGTCCATGAAGCCATTCGTGAAAGTTTGCTGAAATGGTTGTCCGCGCAGCCTGTGGACGCAGAAGCACTCATGGAGCGCACGCGCAACCGTATGCGCCAGGAGTTTGTGGCTTCCCGCGATGGCCTGTGCAGAGGGCAACCTGCCCAGTCCCCGTTTTGGGGGCTGGTGGAGCATGAGAACAAGGTGGAGGTATCCGCTGAGGAGTGGCGAAGCAACTGGAGCACAGTTGAAACGGCTTTGAGTCATTTTATGGCGTCTGCATGGCCGCGTACGTTTCAGGAGTTAGAGGTTGGGCGCATTCTCGAAACGGACAGCAAAGACTTTGAGCGCTCTTTTTTCGTATTGGACGGCATACGCGTATTTGCCATGCCGGATGTGGCTTTTGTTGAGGAGGGAGGGGGGGTGCGGATTGTGGATTGGAAGACGGGGAGTCCCCACGAAGGGAATGTGGAGCAGGTGGTTGGCTATGCGTTGTTTGTCGAGGCGCGCCATGGTTTTCCCGCATTGGGAAGCCGCGTCAGTTTGGTTTATTTAAACCAGCAGGTGGAGGAGACTTGGGTGGTGGACGAAGCGGCCATTCAAAAATTTCGGGCTTTTTTCAAAGCCAGCACAGCGGCGATGCAGGCGAAGCTTTCCGATGCAGCCAGCAACACGGCATTGGATGAAAACCATTTCCTGAAAACGGATATGTCCGGAAGATGTGTGTTGTGTCCTTTTTTCAAAATTTGTAATTTAGACCTTTCATTTGGCTGAAGGGGAAGAGGGGGGGGCTGGCAGCAGAGGCAGAAACAAAACTCTACAAGGGCGTCCTGTTTTTGACATGGTTTTGACCTTTTTTTGACATTTCTCGCTCAGCTTCGTTGAGGAGGCTTTAAGGTGGAATTGCTCATCGAAGAGAACAGCTGTCTGTGCATACTGACGGGTGCAGGCGTATCCGCAGAGAGTGGGGTGCAGACATTCAGAGGCCAGGGTGGTTTATGGGAGGGGGTGTTGATTGAGCAGCTTGCTTCGCCCAGAGGGTTTGAGCAGATGCCTTCGTTGCTGTGGCGTTTTTATGGCAAGAGGCGCCGCATGGCGAAGACTGTGGAACCCAACGCGGGGCACCATGCGCTGGTGGAGTGGGAGCAGCGTTTGGGAGATCGCTTTTTGTTGATTACGCAGAATGTAGACGGCCTGCACCAGCGTGCAGGAAGCCAGCGTGTTATTCCTTTGCATGGCCATTTAATGGAGACGCGTTGCACGAAGTGTCAGAAGGTTTTTTTCGATGAGAATTCCTACATGGGAGAAGGAGAAGGGCTACCGCGATGCAAAGAGTGCCATGGGCTTTTAAGGCCCAACGTGGTGTGGTTTGGGGAGATGCTGGACAAGCGTCATTTGGACCGCATTTCGGAATTCATGCAAGCGGCTGGTGAGCGTTTGGTGTTTTTAGCCGCCGGCACTTCAGGGAACGTATACCCAGCCGCGGGTTTGGTAGACGACGTCAGGCGCCGGAAAGGCAAAAGCTGGCTCGTAGACGTAGAGCCTTCCGCGTTGTATGCCAGCCGTTTTGACTATGTCCTAAAAGGGAAGTCCGGCGAAATTCTGCCGAAGCTTTGGCCAAAAGTTTAACGGAGTTTTTCAATAACTGCCGCAGCGGCATGCATACCGAAGACAGCGGTGACAAAGACAGCGCTTCCGAGGGTTTTATGTCCATAGGGGTTGTCTTCGTTAGCAAAGAGGATGGAGGGGCGAGGGGAGAGGGAGGAGGGGTTGCGGATTTCGGTGGAGTAGATGGCGGTGACATGGGAGGGGGAGGAGAAGGACCACCCATATTTTCGACGCAGTTGCCGCCGGATGTTTTTAGCAAAAGGGTCCATATGCGTATTGGACAAGTCATCTGCGCGAATGGCCGCAGGGTTTAAGCGCCCTGCTGCGCCCATGGTGCTGACCAGGGGCAGTTTAAGTTGCCTGCAGCTGTGAATGAGGTGCAACTTATTTTGAGTTTCGTCTATGGCGTCAACCACGGCGGAATAAGGGGCATCCGCAGGCGGCTTCAGCAGCTGGGCAGAAGTTTCCGGACAATAGTGCATGCAGCAGGGAACGAGGCGGATTTTTGGGTTAATGGCGAGGCAGCGCTCGGACATCAATTCCACTTTGGGTCGTGCAATGAGGCTGGGCATCGCGTGCAGTTGTCGGTTGATGTTTGAAGCGCTGAGGTTGTCAAAATCCACGAGTGTCAGCCTGCCGACTCCGGAGCGCACCAGGCCTTCTGCCGCATAGCTTCCGACACCACCGAGGCCGACAATGAGAATGTGGGCTTTTTGAAGGCGCTCAAAAAGTGTATCCCCGAGGAGTTTTTGCGTACGCTCAAAATAAGGGTGGGGGCAGGAAGTCATGGCGAAGCAGGTGGCGAGGCAGTCCGTAAAAAGAGCCGTTGTGCATTCAGAAAGCTTAAGTCAGCCAGCGTTTCTGTGGGGATTTTCAAAAGCTCGGAAGCCCTCTGGACAATGTGTTTCAAAAAGGCAGGCTCATGGGTAGGGTGGAGGAGGGGGAAGGGGTTTTGAAAAGGAGCATCGGTTTCAAAAAGGAGTCGCTCCAGGGGTGTTTTTTGCAAAGCGAGGACAGCTTTTCGGGCATGAGGGCGGCAGATGTTTCCGGAAAAAGAAAAATACCCACCCAGTTTGGCAAAGGCTTCCAGCAACTCAGCGGAACCGCTGAAGCTATGAAGGACAAACCCTGCGGGAAAGGGTGCATGCGGTTTCAGCAATTCCAGCAAAAGGCCATAGGCGTCTTTGCAGTGGATGATGAAAGGGAGCGCATGTTTTTTTGCCAGAAGCATTTGTGGCAGAAACCATTCGGCCTGTTTTTCGAGAGGAACGACTTTTGCGAATGTTTTGTCCAGGCCGCATTCTCCGACAGCGCAGGCATGGGGCAACAAAGTTTCCAGGCATTGAAGGAGGGCCTTTGGGGTGTTTGCTTCAAGCGTTTTCAGAGCGAAAGGGTGCAGGCCCAGAGCGACGAGGCATTCGGGGTGTTGTTGGGGCCACTTTGAAAGTTTCTCCCATTGCTCGGGAAAAACGGCCGGCACCAGAAAACCGCAGACAGAAGCTTTCTGTGCGCGCTTGAGGAGAATGGAAGAGGGCTCTTGAAAAAGCTGTGAGTCCAAGTGGCAATGCGAATCAAACAGGCGCATGAATTATTTTTTGACGCGGTTAAATCCCCCTGGTTGCGTTGGCGAAGTTCCCGTCAAGTCGTTGATGGCAAAGGGGCACTGTTCCACCATGCCTGGATAAGCGAGAAGCGCGCCTGTTGACCAGTCCCTGTCTTCAAACAGCAAAGCGTTTTTAATTTCGACTTCTGTCAAATCTGCATTGGTTGACCAGAGGCGCCCTTTAATTAAGAGCTGTGCTCCCTTGGGTATACGCTCCAGGTTGATATATTGGCGTGGCGCGAGATAGGCCTTCACCGTAATGGTTTTGAGTTTTGGTTTCTTTTTAAACCCATAAGTGGTCTCGACGCTTTGTTTTTGTCCAGGAACCACCCAGGTGAAGACAGCGACCAGTTCATTGAGTTGGGTGGAGGGTGTTTTGGAGGGTTGCTTGGATTTTTTTTCGGAGCCAATATCGACAAGCTGCATGCCTGGGAAAGTGACTTCTCTGTCGTGGTAGGTGTCTTTGAATTCTGTCACCACATCCACCTTAGACGCGCTGGTGATGGCGAGCACATCTTCGTCGAAGCGCTGTTTCAGCAGGGGCAGTGTGAGGATGAAGCTGTCAATGGGGTTAATGCCTTCGCTGATGAGTTTGAGTTTGGCCAAGTCGATGATGTTATAACTCGCATTGATTTTTTCTGCCGTTTTGAACCACTCTTCCGGCATGCGTTTCTGAATCAGCACGTGACGAATCATAAAAAGCAGGTATGTGCTGGCAGGGAAAGCAGGGGTATCCAGTTGGGTTTGAATGGCCGTCAGCAAGTGTGGATCGAAATGGAGGTTTTCGTCCCGGTTGTGAAAAAAAGGTGCTGTTTCAGCCAAAGCGGTGAAGAGTCCTCCGAGCAATGCCTTGCAATTTTCATCCGAGGTACCCTCATGAAGTGCCCGTGCGAGGCGTGAGCGCAGAAACTTTTTGTCGTTGGCTTCTTCTCGGAAACTGGGGCGGCGCCCATCCCCGAAGATGGCTGTTTTGGGGCTTTGAGCAAAAGCTGGGAAACAAGCCAGAAAAGCGATAAAGAAAAACAGACGGTGCATAGCAGAGTCCACACTACTATACATTTTGCCTTAAGGTTAGGATGATGATGAAGTTTTATATAAACAGGTACCTATGAGCCATATACGCATTGAGCCAACGAAAACCGAAGGCGATTTGATGCAGGTGCTTGCGATACAAGAAGTGGTTTTTATCGAAGAGCAAGGCATGTCGATGGAATTGGAGACTGAGATTTTAGACAGAGAAGCCTTTCACGTGCTGGCCTATCAACAAGGCCATGCTGTAGGCACAGGCAGGCTGGTTGTGCTAAAGGAAGCGCCCCCCGGAGAGAGGGGGAGGTGGGGGCAGCTGGCGCGGATGGCGGTGCTTCGCTCAAGCCGTGGCGCAGGCATAGGAAAAGCCTTGCTGGGCATATTGTCAGCCGAGGCCAGGAAACTGAGTTTGGACGGACTGAGTCTGCATGCACAAGTTTCCGCGCAGTCGTTTTATGAAAAAGAGGGTTTTGTCGTTTCCTCAGAAGTTTTTTATGAGGCGGGAATGCCGCATGTGGAGATGCGCCGAAGTTTTTGAAGGCTTTCGTGGAATTTTGCAGGAAGCCCGTTAAGCATTCAACATGCAGCATTCAAAGTTAAGTTGGTGCTCAAAAACCATGGTTGTTTTTAGCAGAGGGGTGGGAATGTGTTTTTTGCTCTCACTTGCTTGCAAGCATTTGCCGACGCAACGAGAGGAAGAGGGGGCGCTGGCGCATTATGACTTAGGCATTTATGCGCAACGGACAAACCCACAAGCGGCACTTTATGAGTTTAATCAAGCGCTGGCCTTAAATCCTCGGTTGACGGAGGCTGTGCATGCGAAGGCGGTGTTGTTTCATTTGAGTTTCAGAAGGCCGGGTGAAGCGGAGGCCCTTTATAAAGAAGCTTTGCGCCAGAAGCCGGGGTATTCAGAGGCCAAAGTGAATTTCGGAAATTTGCTTGCGGAGCAAGGGCGCCATGCAGAAGCCATTGCCCTTTATGAAGAAGCCTTAAACGACTTAATGTACCCCACGCCCTATTTGGCCCGAGCCAATTTGGGTTGGACATATTTTCAAGCAGGCAAGCTTGAATGGGCTCAGGCCAACCTTCGTCAGTCCATTGCTGAAAACCCCTCCTTTTGTCTGGCTCATTTTATGCTGTCTTCTGTTTATAAAGCACAAGGCCATTTGTCGGCTGCTTGTGAGCGGCTGGAGATGTTTGCGAGGCATTGTCCTGAGCATGCGGATGCTCACCGACAGCATGGAAGTTGTTTGTTGGAGCTTCAAAAACCCAGAGAAGCGGAGGAAGCCTTTGTGGCTTGTGTTGCCAAAGCAACTCTTGCGGAAGAGGCCATTCAACGAAGTTGTCAACGGAGCCTGGAGTCTATTGCCAGAGAGCCAATAGAGTCCACAGCCTTTATTTCAGTTAAAGAATGAATGCGCGTTTGTGCTTTCTTTGGGCAATTCGTGTTAGGCCGACGTTGTGAAGACAGTTGCGGATGATGCTGTTGTGACGCTGCGCAGAGATTTTTCTGAAGCCGATAGAGTCATTGAGTTGCTGACATATCGCCATGGAAAAGTTTCAGCATTCGCGGTGAAAGCCAAAAACAGCCGCAAGCGTTTTGGAGGGGGCCTTGAATTGGGAAGCTGGTTAAAAGTTTGGTTGAGACCCAGGGCCTCTGCGTTGTGGCGTCTTGAAAAAGTGGAGTTGATGGACAACTTTTCACAGCTTCGCCAAAGTTTGGAAGCCACGTCCAAAGCGATGTATGCTTTGGCTGTGTGTCGGGAGGTTTGCCCGGAAGGGGAGCCCATGCCAGGTGCCTTCTCCTCGTTGATACGGTTGATGAAGAGCCTCCAGAAAGCGCCACATGCAGCGGCCCCTTTGCTCAAATTTGAGTTGGCGATGCTTTGTTATGCGGGGTGGGCTCCGCAGCTACATTCCTGTGAGCATTGCAATGCGGATGTGTTGGGTGAGTCTGTGCGGGTTTGCTCCTCAGAAGGTGTTGTCTGCACAAATTGCTCCAGGCATGCGGACAATCCGCTTGTCCTTTCCAAAGAGACGCTGGTGCTTCTCTTTATGCTTCAAAGGCAGGCCCATGCGGATTTGAGCACTCAGACGCACGTGAAGCGGTGTTTTCAGAAGCCGGAAGAGGGAGAATTGTCTTCCCAAAGCATGTCGGGTGTGTTGCCAAAGCAGTTGCCGGATGAGAAACAGCTTTCAGAAATGCGTTCCTTTTTAGACAAGCTTTGGCTGGCTCATTTAGGCAAGGAGTTAAAAGCGCGGGCATTTATGGACGAGATGGCCCCTTAAATTTTTCATGGGGGTTTTGTGGGCTGTTTTGACTTGAGGGACTTGAGTAGGCGGCGTGCTGTTTGAGGCTCATAGGGAATGTTGTCAAACCTCCAGCGCAGATAGTGAGAATAGGCGGAGGAAATGCGTGTTTCGAGGGGGTGGTTTTGTTTTTTGAGCAGAGGCAGGAGGGCTTCAATGGAAGAGGTTTTTTGAGTCAGCAACTCCAATTTTTGAAGGCGTTGCTCCAGGAGTTTTAGAAATTGTGTTTCAGGTGGCAATTTGCGTCTCCTGAAATAGAGAAAGCATGGCAAAACCAGCAGCCATAACCATTGCCAGCTTATGGCCAATGGTTTCCATTGGATTTCTTTTGTTTGTGTTTTGAGGCTGAACAGAGATTTGGCCATTCTTGTCTGATCGCGAATGGAATAATCAACGACTTTGGATTGCCACCAGGCGTCCAATGTTTCCTGAGTTTTCAAAACCCATGCAAAAAAAACATTGGGGCGAGCTTGTCGCCCGCTGGGTGGCGTTGCATCAAAACTCACCCAACCCAGACGCTCGTCATAGACTTGAGTCCAGGCATGAGCGTCGCCGGCGCGCAATATATAACGGTTTCCAAGCTGCTCTCCTCCAAAAAAACCACCCACAACACGCGATGCAAAACCTCCTTGACGAAGCAAGACGGCAAAAGCGGTTGCAAATTGTTCACAATGCCCTCTTTTTTTGACGAACAAAAAGTCAGCAAGTGGGTTTTCCGTGCTGATGGTTTCATCCAGGGAATATTGAAAATTCTGACTTAAATAATTTTCAATCAGCTTTGCTGCTTTGATGGGAGATTTTTCTGTTTTCAGAATTTCTTGAGTGAGTTTTGGCACGCGAAAATCTACATTTTCCGGAAGCCTTTTATAATCTTCCAGCCAGAGGCTGAGCGCTTCTTCGTCTTGAATGTTTTTTGAAGAGGAGGTGTTTTCGAAGAGGCCTGGAGGTTGGTTTTTGGCCGAAGAGCTTCGATAAATTTTAAGAGGTGTTTTGAGTGGAAGAACAGCAATGGGCTTTGGGTGTTCCGCTTGTGTGCTGTCTTCCGAGAGCAGCTCCTGCTCGTTGCCTGGAAGAAAACTTTGTGCATGATAATTCAACGAAGTTGCGTTGATGCTTGCTCGAACTTCCGACTCCTTCAATTCTGCTAGGGTGGTTTGAATATTTCCTTGGGTTGTCAGTCGCTCAAGGTTGGAAAAAGCGAAGGGCGCATCCAAAGCAATGAGTGTGGATGAGCCATAGGCGGGAAGCAATTCGATGTTTTGGAAAATTTTTCTTCCATTGTTGCGAGGGAGAATAATTTGGGAGCTGGTGGTTGTTTCAATCCTGGGAGAGCTCCATTCTTTCCCGTCAAAGTCTCGATAATAGCGTGCAACCCAATAATGATTGAGCTGAGTATGGTGTGGGTTTGGTTTGAGCTCAATTCTGGCGATGATGCGGGGGCTGGTTTTGATGTTGCCACTGCTGTGGAGTCTGACAGTGTCCGAAAGCCCACTCACAGCTCCCAGGCCTTGAGGAAGAGGGACGTGCCCTATTTTCCAGGACAACCTTGGAAGAAGGACAAAGAACAGAGCCATGCCCATAAACGCAAGAGAAATGCCCATGCCAACTCTAAGCAAAGCAGGGCGCATTTCAGAGGGTTTGACTCCATCGTCTTGCAGTGCAGCCATTCCCATGGAGAGGGGTGTGAAGAGGGCAAAACCGCAGAGACTCAAGAGATACCACAACTCTCCCGTCAAGGCGGCGCCTCCTGTCATCATCAACAAAGCGCCAAGGTTTACCTGTGCATCCACAGATTCATTGGGTGTTCCCATCATCCGCACTGCTGCAAAAATGCAAGCAAAGCAGCATGCAGCAATGACAAAGTCTGTTTTTCCAAAAATGGCAGAAGCGAACAATGGAACTGCGAAAGCCAGCAACAACATGGCAGAGGCAAACTCCATTTTTTTCAGTGGACGAAACCCAAAGAGTGCCAGCAGAAAGCATGAGCCAAACACCAGGGCAACCCAACTTGGAAGCAGGTGAGAAAACAGCAGGCTTGAAAATGCAAAGGCCGCACCCAAGTCACGAGCCAGAAACCTCCAGTGGAATTGGCTCATGCTTTGTCCCCTTCAAATCCAGCCCAGGCCAAGGCCTGAAGAATGCGTTTTTCATGGGCAGAACCTGAAGAAGCCTTCAGAGTTTGGGTGGGTGTTTGCAATTCCACATGGTGGCCATGCCTTAAAAACCAATGAGCGATGGCAGCCAATTCTTCACATTGTTTGTCCAAAATGGAAAGCGACGAGGAGGCCTTGAGTTGGAGTGTATAAACATGAGAGCTTTCGGGCTCACGCAGCATCTGCATGAGCTTTCCTGTGGTTGCACTTTTTAACCAGTGAATGTGCTTCGCATCGTTTCCTTCTTGCAAGTCGACAATTCCCCAAATGTCGCCCGAGCCATTTTGAATGGATTGCAGGCGTGCGTTTAAATTTCCGCTGAAGCGTTTTTGGGAAGATGACTGAACAACTTTGGGGTGGATGTGAATGTGTTTGGGGAACACCAGAAGTGTTTCTGGCAAATGAATGCTGCGTGTTTTTATAAACAACCCAAAAGGGAAACGCGTCGATATTTGAATGTCACCCAGCCTGAGTGGACCGCGTCGAGGTGCATTGCATTTGGCTGCGACGAGTGTGGCACATTGGTTTTTTACGGAAGACAAAAACGCTTTTGCAGGAAACAATGCATTTTTTTCGTGAAGCTCTATTGCAAATGCAGAGCCTTTGCTCGTCCGAATTTCATACAAAACACTGCACGCTTCGCCCGCTCTCGGGTGGCTTGGAAGAATTCTGGTGAGCGAGAGGTGGCGAATATTAAGCTCAGAAAGAATGCCGGAACTGATGATGAAGCTGAGCAGCAGGCCCAGCATGAGATAGAGCAGGTTATTGCCTGTGTTGAGGGCCGCTATGCCCACCCCCAATGAGAGGGCGATGTACACTTTGCCAATGCGTGTTGTCTTCAGTTGTCTTGGGGCTTTTTTCCACTTTGAAAATAACGCCATGGTGTCATCGAGGAATGGGCGTGCTGTCGAGAATTTCTTGCAGGGCAGTTTCTGCAATTTTTCGAGAAACAACCATGTTCTCGCTTTGGTTGGCAATCACCCGATGTGCAAGCGTTGGAAGGAACACCGCTCGCAAATCGTCTGGCACCAGAAAGTCCCTGCCTTCCCAGAGGGCGTTTGCCTTGGCTGCGGCGATGAGGGAGAGCATGGCACGTGTGGAAATGCCTCTTTCCAGTGAGCGGTGTTTTCGGCTGGAGTTTCCAAGTTGAACTGCGAAATGTGCAACATCCGGGTGAATGCGGATGGCATCGCAGGCATTTTGGAGCTCTTGCAACTCTTCTTGTGTGGCGATGGGTTTGGCCGTTCGCACGTTGGGCCTTTTTTCTAAAATTAAGCGAGCTTCGTCTTCTGGAGAGAGATGGCCCAGAGGCATACACACGAGAAAACGATCAAGCTGTGAATCCGGAAGTGGGTAGGTTCCGGCAAATTCTGTTGGGTTTTGTGTGGCGACAACGACAAAAGGCTCCAGGAGAAAATACGTTTTTCCATCGACGCTGATTTGTTTTTGAGCCATGGCCTCAAGCAATGCGGATTGTGTTCGCGGTGGTGCCCGATTGAGTTCATCTGCCAAAACCACTTGTTTGAAAATAGGTCCTTTGCGGAATTCGAAAACGCCTTCTGTGGTTCGGTAGATTTGTGCACCAATAATATCGCTTGGCAGCAAGTCTGCCGTGAATTGTATTCGCGAGAAACTCAGTTTAAAACAACTTGCGAGCCCTTCGGCCAAAGTGGTTTTTCCAACACCGGGAACATCTTCAATCAGCAAGTGGCCGCGGGCTAAAATGCATGTGAGAGCGAGTCGAATTTCTTGATGTTTTCCAATTAAAAATTGGGATAGATGAGACTGCAAAGACTCCAAACGTCTTTGTGGAGAGATATTCATGGCAATCGAATGGCAACTCTATAAATGTAGCGGGCTGTCTCTTCCTTGCTTGAAGAAATGATATGCGACGCATTCAAGTGCTTGACTCAACGCTTGTGAACCAGATTGCCGCAGGAGAGGTGGTTGAAAGGCCTGCGGCTGCACTCAAAGAGCTTTTGGAAAATTCTATTGATGCACAAGCTTCCTATTTGCGGATTTGCTTGGGTGACGGAGGACTCAGCTCCATTGTAGTCCAGGACGATGGCATTGGAATGGACGCGTTGGATGCGCGTGCTTGTTTCCAGAGACATGCGACCAGCAAAATTTTTTCACAGGCAGATTTAAATTCCATTTCGACAAAGGGATTTCGAGGAGAGGCCATTCCGGCAATTGCTGCCGTTTCCAAATTCAATCTCTGGACTGCAACCAAAGGTGCCTCCACGGGGACTCGCATTTCTGTTGAAGGCTCAGAAGAGCTTGTTGTTGAAGTTGCGCCCGCCATAGGTGGAACGCGCATTGAGGTTGCTGAGCTGTTTTTTAATGTGCCTGCGCGCAAAAAATTTATGAAGCGCAAAGCGACAGAATTGCTTCATTGCCAGGAAGCCGTTTATCGTCTGGCGCTTGCTCACCCTGAAGTTGGATTTTTGTTGGAGAATGAAGACAAAATTTTGTTTTCAAGCATGGCTTCCTCGGGAGATATCCGCGAGAGAATTTGTGCGGCTTTGGGCTCAGAGGTGTTTTCTCACCTTGTGGAAGTGGATGAGCACCGTCTGGGAATTCGCGTTTCAGGTTTCGTTGCCTTGCCGGAATATAACCTTCCATCGGCCAAAGGTGTTTATACCTTTGTGAACCGTCGCTACATTCGAGACAGAGGAATCAACTATGCGCTTTCTCGCGCCTTCCAGGACACACTTCCTATAAGGCGCCAACCCATCACCATTTTATTTCTGGAGATGGATGCTCATGATGTTGATGTGAATGTGCATCCTCAGAAAATGGAAGTGCGTTTTGCAGACCCGCGGGCCGTTCAGGACGCGTTGATTGCCGGCATTTCCAAGGCCATTTCTTCTGCCCCATGGAATGTGCATGGGCCCTCTCAGGTGCCCAATGACTTGGCTTCGGGGGCGCAATATATGGCGGCGGTTGAGAGGTTTTTGATGCAGGCCCACCCGGCTTCGCAAGGCACGTTTGTCAAGGAGGAGGGGGGGGCTTCAGCCTATGCTTCAGCCTCGAACTGCCCACCCACCCATGAATTTGAACCCAGTTTAAACACGCTGAACAAGTCCATGCAGCTTTTGGGGTGCTTGGCAGGACGTTTCTGGGTTTGCGAAGGACTGGGGGGCACTTTGGTGGTGGTTGATCCCAAAGCCATGGTGGAGCACCTTCGATATGCGCAATTTTGGGAGTTGTTTAGAAATCAGAAACCATCGGAACAAGCGGCCTTGTTGTCTCAGGTGGTAGAAATGAAAAAAGAGGTTTTTCAAAAGCTTGAGCAGAGCATGCCTTTCTTGGAGCGCTTGGGTTTTCACTTGAGTGTTTTTGGAGACAAGACGCTTTCTGTTGCGCATCAATGGATGGATTTGAATGCAGCCCAGGCCAAGGCCATGCTCGAAGAGCTTGCAAGCCATCTGCCCGTGGACGCTGTCCTGGAAGAAAACGTATTGCCTCTGGTGCGTGCTGTGGCCAAGAAAGCGGCTTCTTTTTATCTCGTCCATGAGGCCACGCATGAAGAGGCGCGTTGGCTTTTGAAGCAGCTGGACAGGTTGAATTTGAAGACTTCGGTGGGTTTGTCAAAGATTGTTCTAAAAGAAATTCCGCTTGTGAGCTTGTTGCCGCCCCATGAAAGAATAAATAGGCCAGAAATTGGCGAAAGTCCCTATCCTGTTGATAAATGATGATTTGACATGTCAAAGCTCGACTACGGAAAAGCCTTTGAAGAAATAAAGCGCGAAGTGATTGAGTCGCGCAACCTAGTCATTAAAACCGACAGCCTCTTAAAAAATCTTCATGCGGAGCTGAAGCTTTTGGGAAAGCAGCAGGGGGATTTTCGCAAGAAAGTGTGGGTTTCGTCAGCAGCAGCTTATGTGTTGTTTGCGCTGCTTTGTGGTTTGGGCGCAGCGAGCATCAGCGGCCTTCGGACGTCGACAGCCAATGCTGAATTGGAAAAGGCCAAAAAGCTTGCAGCGGATGCCCATTCACAAATGCAGGAGATGAAAGAAGAGCGCCAACTCAGAGAGGCGGCCTTGCGTCAGGCAACAGACGCATTTAGGACAATGTCCACCTCTCAGGGAGATGAGCGTCTTAAGGGCATAGAAGCGCTTTCAGAATTAGAAGCCGACAAATTGCCTGTGCTTGTCCGGGAAATGTTGATGGATAAGGCGGAGCAACTGAAAAAAGAAATAGGGGCCTTGGCTTTTGAGCGTGGAAAACAAGCCATGCGCCGCCAGGAATTTGCAGCTGCCATTCCTGCGTTGACGCAGTTTGTCCATTTGAAGCCACCGGAGGGGGAGGAGATGTTGGAGGCGTCATTGTTGCTTGGCAATGCGCTTGTGCAAACGCGCAGCCATACAGCGGCTGTTGAGCATTTGCAGCGTTATGTGTCGGCAAGCAAACGCGGACGCTCTCGAGAGTTTGCGCAGCTGCTTTTGGTTCAGGCCTTGGATTCGACAGGCGCTCGGGATGAGGCCGCAAAAGTGGCCAGAGAGGCACTGGATGGCAACCCGAGTGGTGAGTTTTCAAGCAACTTTCGCAATCGACTTTCCAAACGTGCTTCTCGAAGCGAAGCAGAAGCGAGTGCTGCTTCCAACAGTCCTGCTGCAGCGAGTGCTTCGCCGTGAGTTCCTCCCCCAACCCATGGTTTCGACGCATCTTCATTGGCTTGCATTTGTTTGTCGCCAGTGTGTTTTGTTTGCTTGTTGCCGTTAGCGTCATCAAATCTGTTGCAACGATGACGCCCAAACGAACGTACGCTCAGAGCATTGACGATTGTCGAAAGCAAGGTTGGTTGCTTTGGGAAAGTTTGGAAGAGGAACGCAAAAACCTTGTATTTCCAGAGTTGAAAACAGCCAACAACTGGATGGAATATCGCGCACACTGGATAACGCAACTGGAGGTACTTCAGAAGAGCTGTGCAGATTTGGAATCCCAAAAACTGTTCAAAACTTTGCGAAGGCTCATGGAGATTTACAGCGTGCACATGACGGCTTTTGTGCAGGAGCTTGCTCCGGCGATGAAGTCGTTGCAGCCTTAATCCCCAAATGAAATACCGAGGCTTTTGGCGAAGCGGACTTCTTGACCCTCAGGGTCTATCCGTTTTTCTTTGCGGGATTCTGCGAGGGGGGCGTGGGTGATGGCGCCGTCGCGCAAAGCGACCATATGGCCCCACAAGTCGTCGTAAATGAGCTCTAAAGACTTGCAGCCATAACGTGTGGCCAGGAGACGGTCCGCTGCGGTAGGGGCGCCGCCTCGTTGCAGATGGCCGAGCACCGTGACACGGATTTCTGCTTCAATTTTTTGTGCCAGCAAATCGGCCAACACCTTGCCGGAGCCTCCCAGGCGCACGACACCACGCCCCGGGGCTTCATCGAGGTCTCCCTGGATGGAGACGGTTCCCCCTTGGGGGAAAGCACCTTCTGAGATGGCGATGATGGTGAAGGAATGTTTGGAGGTTCCCCTGCGTTTGATTTTGTCGATCACAGAGTCGACGCGATAGGGAATTTCGGGAATCAGAATGACATCTGCTCCCCCCGCCACACCAGAATCGCAAGTCAGAAAACCTGCGTGCCTGCCCATGAGCTCAATGATCATAACACGATCGTGTGACTCCGCTGTGCTGTGCAGGCGATCGATGGCTTCAACACAGATAGAGCGCGCCGTATCAAACCCAAAAGTTTGGTCGGTTCCCGACAAGTCATTGTCAATGGTTTTGGGGCAGCCGATAATGTTGAGGCCTTTGAGAGAGAGGCGGTGCGCCATGGATAAGGTGCCATCGCCACCAATCGCAATCAACCCATCCAGTTGCAATTCTCGTGCTCTCTGAACAGCTGCTTCAGACATGTCTTTGGTGACCCATTTGCCACCTATTTTCATGGCATATTCAAAGGGGTTTGCTCTGTTGGATGTTCCGAGAATGGTTCCTCCTTTGTTGAGGATTCCTCGCACATCCGAAAGTCCCAGAGGCCTTGCAAGGCCTGGTTCCACCAAGCCTTGGTAACCATTCTCAATGCCAATGAATTCGCAACCGTAATCCAGAATGCCTCGTTTGATGATGGCACGGATTAGTGGATTTAACCCAGGACAATCGCCTCCCCCAGTCATCACTCCAATTCGCATATGCTTCCTCCAAAAAAACCAAAACCTCAGGTAGCCACCCCAGCAGGTGTCTATTCTACCATAAGTCTTTGAGACCCCAACTCTTGAGTACCTCTTAAAATTTTAAATGTCCAAGGGCCTTTTTTATTTAAGTTGACTGTTTTCCATGTGCGAAAACGCCCGTTGGTGTCGAGTTTATAATCTTCTGTTGAACGCAGCTGCTCATTCCAGAATACCTGCAAAACAACGTCTTCATATTTAGAGCCTTGAGGGAGATACCACAGGGTCCACAGTTGGATTCGCGTGTTCAGAGGCACAGAATCCTTCGCTGTTTCAAGGCATTGATAGAAAGTTGCGCTGTCTTTTTGAGTGTCCACTTTGAGGCAGGGAATGAAGTCAACGAGGGCGGGTGGGCTGTTTTTGCCATTGAAATAATAGTCGAGCACGCGCCGGATTTCGTCTTTATGGGGTGCAGGAGCGGGGGAATTGTCCACCTCCTGCGCAAAAGCGCCCATTCCAAGAATTCCAAGGCAAGAGCTTAGGCAAAGGGTTCGTTTCAGATGGCGCACAGGTATTCTCCGGGCAATGGTTAAGCCAATGGATGAAGGCTTCATAACAAGCTTTAGGCTTTCTATATAAAAAAACCAGTATCAAGTTGGCGATATAAGTTCTCATCATGTTTTCAGACGAAGACTTTGCTGTGGTTTCATGTTAGTCGAATTTGCCCCATGCCGGCCCAAAACGCTCATATTCGGAATTTTTGCATCATTGCGCACATCGATCATGGCAAGTCCACGCTTGCGGACCGCCTGTTGGAGGCGACGGGCACGCTCAGCGACAGGAACGCGCAGGCCCAATTTCTGGACAACATGGATTTGGAGCGTGAGCGGGGGATTACCATCAAAGCGCAGACGGTGCGTATGGAATACCAGGGCAAAGACGGAGTGCACTATGCGCTGAACCTCATAGACACTCCCGGGCACGTCGACTTTGCCTATGAAGTCAGCCGTTCTCTGGCCGCATGTGAGGGGGCGTTGTTGGTGGTGGACGCCACGCAGGGGGTGGAGGCGCAGACCTTGGCCAACGTTTATATGGCCCTGGAAAACAACTTGGAAATTATTCCCGTCATCAACAAGATTGACTTGCCGTCGGCCAATGTTGAGGCCGTGCGTAGAGAAGTGGAAGACATTATAGGCCTGGACACTTCCATGGCCGTCCCCGTATCCGCCAAGGAAGGCATAGGCATTCAGGAGCTTTTGGAGTCCATTGTCCGTCACGTTCCGCCCCCCAAGGGTGCTAAAGATGCGCCTTTGAAAGCGCTGGTTTTTGACAGCTGGTACGACAATTACCGTGGCGTCATTATGCTGATTCGGGTGATGGAGGGGGAGATTCGCCTGAAGCAGGGCATTCGTTTGTGGAGCAACCAGAAAAAGTTTGAAGTGCAGGAGTTGGGAATCATCAGCCCCTATGTGCGTTCGGTTGAGGGACTCATAGCGGGGGAGGTGGGGATTTTGGTGGCGAATGTGAAGGAGCTGGCGGATGCGAAGGTGGGGGACACGGTGACGGGGGACGAAGTACCCACGCAGCAAGCTTGCCCTGGTTTTCAAGAAGTCAAGCCGATGGTATTTTCCGGCGTTTTCCCTCTGGACTCCGCGGATTATGAGAGCCTCAGGGACGCCTTAACCAAGCTCCGCCTGAACGATTCGGCATTCACTTTTGAGCCGGAAACGTCGACGGCTTTGGGTTTTGGTTTTCGCTGTGGCTATTTGGGGCTTTTGCACATGGAAATTGTGCAGGAGCGTCTGGAGCGCGAATACAAACTCAGCCTCATCAACACAGCGCCTTCTGTCGTCTATAAAGTATTCACTGAGGACCAGAAAGCGATTTTGGTAGACAACCCGGCCCGGCTTCCTCCCATAGCCAGCATAGAGCGTCTTGAGGAGCCTGTGTTGACGTGCAACATTCATGTACCTGAGGAGCATTTGGGGGCGATGCTGAAGCTTTGCCAGGAGCGGAGGGGGACGCAGAAGGGCATGGAATATTTAGGCACCTCCGGCAAGCGCATAAAGCTGACTTATGAATTGCCCTTGGCGGAGGTGGTGTTTGACTTTTTTGACAAGATGAAAAGCCAGTCTCGTGGTTATGCTTCGATGGACTATGAGTTGGCAGGTTATGCAACGAGCGATTTGGTGAAATTGGACATTCTCATTAACGGTGACGTTGTGGATGCGCTTTCCATCATTGTGCACCGCGAGCGTGCCTATATGCGTGGGCGGGAGATTTGCGAGAAGCTGCGCACCGTCATTCCGAGACAGATGTATGAAGTGGCCATTCAGGCTGCCATTGGCTCCCGGGTGATTGCGCGTGAAACCGTGTCAGCCATGAGGAAAAATGTTTTGGCGAAGTGTTATGGTGGCGACATCAGCCGGAAGCGCAAATTGCTGGAGAAGCAGAAAGAGGGCAAAAAGCGCATGAAGCGGGTGGGCTCCGTGGATTTACCGCAAGAGGCATTTTTGGCCATTCTCAAAACCGACACATAAATTTCACCCGGGTTGGAGAGCTGATTGAAATCCACAAGTGCAGCGACATTGCTTCCGAGAAAAAAGCTTTGGAAAGAAGTTTCTGAAGTATTTGCGAGACGAGCGCGTTGGTTGTGGTGGGTGAACCGGTTAAGCAGTTTGTGGGCGCCGGTGCTGCTGGTTTTCCTCGTGCTTGCCCTGTATGTCACCCTGATTGAATTCAGCCCCTGTGCCTATTTGTTGTTGCTTCCTTGCATGAAAGGAGTGGCTTTGGGGTGTGTATTGGCATGGTTGGCTTTGGTGGTGGGGCGAGGGGTGGCGAAGCCGGCTTTTCGTTTGCGTGCAGCGCGTGTTGCTCTCGAGGAGTCCGACAGCGAGCTGTTGTGGCTTGCGCGCAAATCCGCGCAGACGCCACTGGACGCCAAAGCTTTGTCGGAAATTTCTGAGCTTCGCAAACAAGCCTGGCTGGCCTATGTAGAAAACGATGCAGGCGCACTTTCGAAAGTGACTGGCAAGCTGCAGGGCCTTGCAGCCAAGCGTTTTGCTCAAGCTTCACGCAAGGCATGGTTCTGGAAGCTTTTGGGATTGATAGGCACGCTGTTGTTGGTCCTTTTGTTGAGGCTTGTTGTGGTGGAGCCTTATGCGATTCCTTCGGGTTCGATGATTCCCACGCTGGAGATTGGCGATCATGTGCTGGTCAACCGTTTTCTCTATGGTGTCCGCATTCCGTATAAAAACATTGTACCTTTTGTTTTGTTGAGAGAGCCCAGGCGAGGGGATGTGATTGTGTTCAACAACCCGGCCAACACGGAGGTGGATTATATTAAGCGTGTCATAGGTGTGGCAGGAGATGAAATAGAGCTTCGCGACAAAAAAGTATTTGTCAATGGCAAGCCCATAGCAACTCAGGAAGAAACCCCCCATTATCCCTATGTGACTTATGACATGCGTTCAGGTTGGGAGCGAGGTGTCGCGCAGCTCAACCGCGAGTTTTTAGGGAGTCATCCGCACCGTGTTTTGTTTGACTGGGCTGTTTTCAAGGAGAACAACGAAGGTCCGTTTGTGGTTCCGCCAAAGCAGGTTTTTGTGATGGGTGACAACAGAGATCACAGCGACGACAGCCGTTATGGTTTGGGTTCCGGCAGTTTAAGGGCGCATTTTGTTCCTCTGGGAAACATTAAAGGCAAGGCGATGATGGTTTGGTGGTCCTGGGGATTGGATGGATGGGGAGGGGCCCTATGGGGAGGAAGAGGCGTACGCGCAGATCGCCTGTTTTTACCCATGAACCTATGCGGCCAGGAAGCCCCTAAACTCAGTGGACTTCCTTGAGGTTTAGATAGAAGGCCGTGCTTTTCTGGCACTTAAGCTTGACGCATTTGCCTTCCCACGCTAGCAGACTCGGAGTGTTTTTTTTCTGGCTTTAGCTCATGTTTTTTTGGTGCTGAGGGAGTTGTCAGGAGCCTATGCCCTTTCCTCGTAGAAACGGTTTTTTTGGGACGGAGGTTTAAAATGATACCTCACCTGTTGTCGATACGAGCGCTTTCTCAAGGTGATGTTTTAAGCATTTTGGAGCGAGCCTCCAGACTCAAGCGTGAAGGAGCGAGTTGTGCAGTGTTGGCCGGGAAGGTGGTGGTGAATTTATTTTATGAGCCTTCGACGCGGACGAGTTGCTCTTTTGAAGTGGCCGCAGCGGGTTTAGGTGCCCATGTTTTGAATTGGAACATTGCAAACTCCTCTTCTGTGAAGGGGGAGACGTTGCTGGACACGGCGCGCAATTTGGCTGCGATGGGCGTATTTGCTTTTGTCATTCGGCACCCCAACGCTGGAGCTCCCGCTTTGGTTGCAAAGCATGTCAGCTGTGCTGTTGTAAACGCAGGAGATGGGCGTCATGAGCATCCATCCCAGGCTTTGCTGGACGCATTCACACTCAAGGAGAAGTGGGGGGAGTTGAGGGGGCGTCGAATACTCATTGTGGGCGACGTATTGCACAGCCGTGTAGCGCGCTCCAACCTCTATTGTCTGCAGATGTTGGGGGCGAAGGTGAGTTTTTGCGGGCCGCCCACTTTGGTGCCCAGGGATTTTGAAGCTTTGGGTGCCAAGGTTTATGTCGACTTGGATGAAGCTTTGAAGGCCGTCGATGCCGATGCGGTGATGATGTTGCGTCTGCAGAAGGAGCGTCAGCAAGAGGCGCTGATTCCTTCTGTGCAGGAATACCATCGCCGTTGGGGACTCCATATGCGCCGCATGTCACTGCTCAAAGAGGGCACCTTCATTATGCACCCAGGCCCTGTCAACCGGGGTTTGGAAATGGCTTCTGAAGTGATGGAGGGCCCATTCAATTTGATTTTGGAGCAAGTGTCCAACGGCGTTATCATCCGACAAGCCATTTTGGAGAGTTTGCAATGAGCGCTCTCATTTTGAAATCTGCTCACGTTGTGGACCCAACCCACAACAGAAACGCTGTAGGCGACGTCTATTTTGAAAATGGCCTCGTTGTGTCCCATGCGCCTTCGAATGCGGAGGTGTTGGACATTTCGGGTTGTTGTCTTGCGCCTGGTTTTGTCGACTTGCGTTGCACGGTGCGCAGCCGGGAGGATGTGCAGCAGGCCTTAGAGCAAGGCTACACCACATTGCTTTGTCCTCAGGAGCCACCTGCGGATGTTTTTTTCCCGAAGGCCCCCAAGTGTATTTTTATGGCGCCTTTGACGCGGGGAAGAGAAGGCAAAGAGTTGGCGGGCATTCCTCCAGGTACGCGGGTGTTGTTTGATGGCAACCGCTCCATTGAGAATGCAGCGTTGATGCGCAGGGCCATGCAATATGCTTCTGAATTAGGCGCTGTTGTCATGACACATGCGGAAGACAAGTTGCTTTCGGGCAAAGGCGTGTTGGGGGAAGGTGCTGTGGCGTTGGCCTGGGGAATTCCCAGCGTCCCTGTTTCGGCGGAGGCGACCATTGTGGCGAGGGATTTGCTGTTGTTGGAGGAGGTGGGGGGGCATTTGCATTTTGCCCACATCAGCTGCAAGCGCAGTTTGTCGTTGATTGCGCAGGCCAAACAAAGAGGCCTGTCCGTAACCACCGACGTATCCCCCGCCCATTTGAACCATTGGGACGCGAATGTGGAGGTGTATGCTTCTGCTGCACGCGTGTGGCCCCCTTTGAGAACGGAAGAAGACAGCATGGCGCTTCGCGAGGGGTTGAAGTCCGGGTGGATAGATGCCATTGTTTCGGACCACCACCGGCGCACAAAAGATGAAACGGAAGAACCTTTTGAGCTTTGTGTGCCCGGGGGTGAGCACTTGAGCACGGTTTTGCCGACGCTGTGGTCCCTGGACATGCCGCTTGTGGATAAGATAGCCCGGGTGACTTCGGGCCCTGCGGGCGCATTGAGGTTGGCTTGTGGGCACTTGGGTGAAGGGGCTGCTGCGGATGCGGTGATTTTGGATGCTGGGACGGGGCAAATTTTAAAGACGATTGTCGATGGGCGTATTTGTTTTTCGCGAGGAGCAATGCCGTGAAGAAAGCTGTACTGGTTTTAGCGGATGGTGCCGTATTCCACGGCAGTTCATTTGGAGCCAAAGGGGAGGTGGTGGGGGAGGTGGTTTTTAACACGTCGATGTTTGGCTACCAGGAGCTGATAACCCACCCCAGTTTTGCAGGGCAGATATTGGTTTTCAGCTACCCTCATATAGGCAGTGTCGGCATCAACCATGAGAGCAGTGAGTCCGACAAGCCTCATGCCATTGGCCTTGCATTGAGCGAGTTGACGCAGGCTTCCAACTGGAGGGCCAAAGAGTCCTTTGAAAGTTATGTGGAGCGTTGGGGCATTGCAGGCGTATGCGAGTTGGACACGAGACGCATTTTAAACCACCTGCGCAGGCATGGTTGTCAGCCGGGAGTCCTCTCGTCTGAAACCATGTCAACGCGCGCCCTCATTGACAGAGCGCGTTGGACCAAACCCTATGAGGATGTGGATTTGGTTTCGACGGTGACGACAGACAAAACCTATGTATACCCCAAAGGTGCAGACCAGCAGGGGCGGTGGCACGTTGTGGTGGTGGATTTGGGTGTGTGTCGCAGCGAGTTAAATACGCTTGTGGCATTGGGGGCAAAAATAAGCGTTGTTCCGGCCGGCACTTCAGCGCAAACCATTCTGGAGATGAGTCCCCAGGGTGTATTTCTCAGCAATGGCCCGGGAAGTCCGATGACGGTGAAGGGAGCCAGCCAGAGGGTGGCTTCCTTGCTTGGCAAAGTACCTCTGGCAGGCATAGGTTTGGGCTACCAGATTTTGGGTTTGGCTGCGGGGCTTAAGGTGGTGAAGATGAAGATGGGGCATCGCGGTGGCAACCATGCGGTGCGCTCACTGGAGAGTGGTCAAATTGAAATAACGGCACAGCACCATGGGTTTGTTGTGGAGCTTCCGAAGGCGCATAAGGAAGTGGAGGCAAGCTACCGCAATGTGAACGATGGCAGCTTGGAGGGGATTCGGTTGCCAGGACTCAAAGCTGCAGGCATGGGATTTCAACCTTCGGGTGCAGCGCACTTGCATCCTTTCTATCAAACATTTGCCCGTTGGGTGAACAACAACTCTGTATGAATGGCCACTACCAACAGCAGCTAGAAGAACTGATTGCCTGGGCGACTCCGGATTCCAGCAAAGCGGATTTGCTGGAGGCTAAAGCCCAATACATGAAGCTTGTGGGAGATTTTCATGAGGAGGACAGGCTTTTTGAAAACCACATGACGTGTTTCCTCGAATACTTTCTTTTTGATCGTCCGCGTCAGACAGACAACAAAACGCCCGCGGTTGCTTTTTATGAGCATTTGTTGCATACGCAGCCCAGCAGAGCGGAAGAAGTCCGTTGTTTCACAGAAACCATTCACGGCCTTTTTGAAGTGAGCAAGTGTCGAACCTACAGCATTGTTTTGAGAGAATTGTTTTCTGAAGCTGAATTTGAAGTGACAGAGCGCCGCACCATTCTCGGTTTGAACAAGAAGGACATTTTGGAGGCAAGACTGATACCTTTTGATGGGAAGCTTTGGTTTTCCCAGAGTTTTTTGATGCACCCTCCGGAGGTGTCCGAGCTGATTAGAAAAGAGGTGAAGCGTTGGAAAAAGAAAGAGCCGCAGCCTCACCCCAGAGAATTGACGTGGGATTGTGCTCGACGTTTGTTGCGGTTAGGTCGCTATAAGCAGATAGATCCGCGGCGTGTTTATGACTTTGAGGCGACAGGGAATTAGAATTTTTCTTCGAAGGCGAAAGCATGTCATTGGTTTGTTGGAATAAGGGCGGAACGAGAGGGGAAGGGGAGGGCAGTTTCACATTCAGACAAGGTGAGTTGCCGTGAGGATTGGAATTCTTTCAGATGTACATTCCAATTTGGAGGCTTTGGTTGCAGTCCTCAGGAAAGCGGAAGAGCTGAAGATAGATCGCCTCATTTCCCTGGGAGATGCAGTGGGCTATGGTGCGTCTCCGGAAGAATGTTGCCAGTTGCTTAAAAGCAACACAGAGCTTGCTTTGCTTGGAAACCATGATGCCGCCGTTGTTGGCCGGATGGACTATTCCTATTATTACGGTGCAGCCCGACAGGTGTTGGATTGGACGGCGGAGCGTTTAAGTGAAGAGAGTTTCCGTTGGCTGTCCAGTCTTCCTTATACATACCTCTATGGGGAGAATATTTTTTGCTCTCACGGTGCACCTTTTGAGCCTCAGGCTTATGAGTATGTTTTTTCTGCAGACCAGATTGAGCGCCTGTTGTCTGAAACCTTGGCTTTGCCGCGCTTGTCCTTTGTGGGCCACAGCCACTTGTGCAAAGTGTTTCGGGCGCTGGATGAAGAAGTGATGGAGCTGCATGAGACGGTTTTTGAATTGGAGCCTTCTGCACATTATGTCATTTCCGTTGGCTCTGTCGGACAACCGCGTGACTATGACAACCGCTCCTGTTTTGTCATTTTGGACGAGGCGGCGCAGAGCATAGAGTTTATTCGTGTTGCATATGACATTACCACAGCGGCACAAAAAATTCTGGATGCGTCCTTGTCTTCCAGTTTTGCCAACAGGCTGGTTTTGGGAATTTGAGCCATGAGAGAACAGGCTTTTTTAACGTTGATGAAGTTGTTGCCCAAATCCATGTTGTCCTCGGTTGTGGGCCGACTGGTGAAGGCGCCCTTTCCGAGGTGGGTGCACCAAAAGAGCATGGCTGCCTTTGCCAGGCGCTATGCTGTCCATTTGGAGGAGGCTGAAAAACCCATAGAGGGGTACACAAGCTTTGCTGAGTTTTTTTCACGCAAGTTAAAACCCGGCATGCGTCCTGTAGATGCGGATGACATGTCCATTGTAAGCCCAGTGGATGGACGTGTTTCTCAGCTTGGAAAAATGGTGGACAACCAATGTCTGCAGGCCAAAGGGCTTTGGTTTTCCGCGCCGCAACTTTTGGGGAATGAAGAAGCGGGCCGCGATTTTTTGGGTGGGAGTTTTATAACCCTCTATTTGTCTCCCCGCGACTACCACCGCATTCACGCCCCGCTGGAGGGAGAAATTCAAAGCCTGCATTATATTCCAGGGAAGTTTTGGCCGGTGCACCCCATTTTGGTGAAGAACAAAAAAGCCCTCTATTCCATAAACGAGCGCATGGCACTCATTCTCCAGACGCGCATGGGAAAACTCGCGCTGGTTGCTGTTGGCGCGACATGTGTTGGAAGAATTGTCACCGCATTTGACGAGCAAGCCACGCACGAAGGAAAGGCGGCTTACACCAGACATTATGCTTTGCCTGTGAAGAAGGGCGAAGAGTTGATGCGTTTTGAAATGGGCTCCACCGTCATTCTTTTGTTTGAGAAGGAGGCCATGCAACTGGAAGAAAGTTTGCAGCCGGAGCATGTTGTGCGGATGGGCCAGAAAATAGGAAGCGTTTCATGAAGCAAAAGTTTTCGGGTTTGAGAGGGATGAGTGACATTTTTCCTCCGGACACGGCCCTGTGGCAGCGTTTGGAAGCAACAGCCCGCGACGTTTTTAAGCGGTTTGGTTTTGAAGAAATAAGGACGCCTATTGCGGAGGAGACGGCTTTGTTTGAGCGTGGGGTGGGGGAGGACACAGAGGTGGTGGGCAAAGAAATGTACAGCTTTCTCGACAAAGGAAACCGCAACATCAGCCTGCGCCCCGAGGGGACAGCACCGGTAGCCCGCTCCTATATAGAGCATGCCGTCCACCAGCGCGAGCCCGTCAGCAAGTGGTTTTACATAGGCCCCATGTTTCGTTATGAGCGCATGAAAACGGGCCGCTACCGTCAATTTCACCAGCTTGGGGCGGAGGTTTTTGGTGTTGCAGAACCCAGGCAGGATGCGGAACTCATTCAACTGGCTTTGGAGTTTTTGAGAAAACTCGGCATAAAGCATGTCCGGCTTGAGTTGAACTCACTGGGCAATGCGGATTGCCGCCGGCATTTTGCCGAGAAGACATACGCGCATTTTTCAAATTTCAGGCACGTGTTGTCAGAAGAATTGCAGAAGACATTGGAGCGAAACCCCATGCGTTTGCTTGACAGCAAAGAGGAAGCCATGGCGCCGTTGATTGCTTCCGCCCCCCTTTTGTTGGAGCAGCTGGATGAGGCTTCGCGCGAGCACTTTGAGGAGCTGCAGAGGCTCCTTCGGCTTTTGGACATAGACTTTGTCCTTAACCCCCGCCTGGTGCGTGGCCTGGACTATTATTCCCGCACCGCGTTTGAAATTGTCGCCGACGACTCAACGTTGGGCACAGCAGGCACGGTATGCGGTGGTGGCCGTTATGACGGACTTTTGGAGCAGCTTGGAGGGCCTTCAACGCCGGCGGTGGGTTTTGCAATGGGCTTGGAGCGTTTATGTCTGTTGATGGGGGCCCATTCCAAACCTGTGCTTCAAGGGCCTCTGCTGTTTTTGGTGGATGCCGGAGCCAGGGATGAGGTTTGGAAACTGCTTTTTCGCCTGCGCAAAGCGGGCGTATACGCAGAGGCGGATTTACGAGGTGGCTCCGTCAAAAGCCAACTCAAGCGTGCCAACAAGCTGAGCGCCAAATATTGCATGGTGCTTGGAGAAGACGAGTTAAAAACAGGCCAGGCCAAACTCAAGGACATGCAAAGCAGCACAGAGCGCGAAGTGGCGCTTTCAGCGCTTGAGGCCATGTTGCTTTGAGGAAGGTTGTGTTGAAGCAGGCAGACGCAAAGCCAGTTTTGTGGATAATAGCCGGCCCCACGGGCTGCGGCAAAAGCCAGCTGGCGGTGGAGCTGGCCGAGGTTTTGGGGGCGGAGGTTGTAGGGGCGGACTCACAGCAAGTTTACCGCCATTTTGACATTGGCACAGCGAAGCCTCATGCCGAGTTTCTTTCGCGCGTGCCGCACCATTTGGTTTCTTGCCTTGAGCCCATGGAGGAATGCACAGCAGCACGTTATGCAGCGTTGGCGGATGAGGCCATTGCGGATATTCACTCAAGGGGGAAGCAGGTGGTGGTGGTAGGGGGGACGGGGTTATATTTGCGGGCATTGCTGCATGGTTTGGTGGTGCTTCCTCCGGTGGATTTGTCGCTTCGCAGCCGGTTGGAGGCATGGGCGAAGGAGGAGGGGAAGGAGGTTGTCCACCGCCGCCTTTGGGAGGTGGATGCGGAGGCGGCGGCACGTCTGGCGAAGGCTGACAGCTTTCGCATTCTCCGCGCGTTGGAGATTTTCGAGCAGACAGGAAAACCTGCCTCAGCGCATTGGAGAGAACACCGCTTCCAGGAGGAGCGGTATGCCTGCCGTTATTTTGTTTTGTCCCCACAGCGCGCGCAGCTTTATGAAGAGATTAACCGGAGGGTGGAGCGTATGTTTGAAGCGGGTTTATTGGTGGAGGTGGAGCGTTTGTTGGAGATGGGTTTTCGCAAGGCCCCTGCGATGAAGAGTGTAGGCTACCGCGAAGCGCTGGAGGTATTGGACGGCAAACTCAGCGAAGCGAAGGCGCGCCTGCTGGTTGCGCAGAACACGCGCCACTATGCCAAGAGACAGCTGACATGGTTTAGAAAAGAAAAAAATGCCCAGTGGATAACCTTCCCATGGAGCGCACAAAAACTATTGCAGCACTCAGTTGTACATCCTGAATGAGGACAAAAAGACCATTCAGGAACGGCGCATGGTGCGTAGGGCGGAGCGCTTGGAGGCTGCGAATGGAGACATTTGGGGTGTAGGCGGGTTTTCGAGGCCGAGTTGCCACCAGGCTGGCTCCCAGGCTTTCATTTTGAGTCGTTTGTCGTTTTGTACGGCATGGAGGGCGGCCTTGAGTTTTTCGTCTGTGGGGTTGGCTTTGACAGCGCGCGAGAGGATGGTCAGGGCCTTTTGTTTTTCTTTGAGTTGCAGGAAGCACCAGGCGTAGGCGGCCCACATGAGGCTTTCTTTTTTTCCGTATTTCACAGCAAGCTCGAAGTGTTTTTGCATGCTTTTTGTGTCTTTGCTTTTGTGGGCGATGGCGGCGAGGAGGGCACTTGCATAGAAGTTGCGAGCGCCTGCTTTTTGGAGGTGGGTTTTGGCGACGGTTTCTTCGCGCAGCGAATAGCGAATCATCCCCAGGAGCCCTTCAATTTCTTTGTCAATCATAAACTGCCAGCGTCCCAAGGGCCTTGCGGCTTCGAGTTTTTGCAAGGCCTTTTCTACCCGCGTTTTTTGTTCTCGCGGGTGGGTAGCCTGCATGGTTTGCAATTCGGTTTGGACTTCTGTGACGATGGTTTGGAAGCGTTTGGCGATGCGTCTGGCGAGGAGGATATAGCAGCCGATGAAGAGGAGGAGGGAGGGGAGGATGGCTGCCGCCCAGGAGAAATTTGCCAAGCGAATGCCGACGGCTGTCAAAAAAGCGACAGCCGATGCAAGAAGCAGGTTGATCATAAACGCGAGCTTCTATACAAGGTGAGCGCAAGGCACAATGGTGCTGTGGTGTTTTGAAGGGCTCTCTGTCGGAATTGGTAGACGAGGCGGACTCAAAATCCGTTGCGGCTGACACCGCGTCCCGGTTCGAGTCCGGGGAGGGCCATTTTCCTGATGCTGCTTGGGTGGCGTCAGGGTGTTGTTGGACCATTGCAAGGGGATGTTGTGTCAAAAGAAGCCTCCGAGTTATTAACCACTCTTCAACAAGCCTGGAAGGAAGCTCAGCAGAAGCTTGCCGAGTTAAGAAAGCAGGTGGAGGAGAGGGCGACGGTTGAGAAGTTTTTGAGTGAGAAGGAGCAGGCAGAGCAGAAGCGACTCAAGGCATTGAGTGACTTTGGCCTGGTGGTTTATGAAGAGATTCAGCGAGGGGCCATGGCTGCCCCGCAGCGCTGGGAGGTTTTGCTTCAGCGCGTAACGGATGCTTTGCAGAAAGCGCAGGAGCAGAACCAGAAACTCTCGGCGCTTTTGGATGAAGGCCAGGCTTTGGCGAGCCAGGCGAAGGAAGCGATAAAAAAGTTGTAAGTTGGGAGCACTGCATGTAGAGAGTGTGCCCTGCTGTTGGGACGGGGTCATAGCTCAGCTGGGAGAGCGCTTGAATGGCATTCAAGAGGTCGGCGGTTCGATCCCGCCTGGCTCCACAAAAACGCAGTTTCCACAAGTCCCCCAGAGTTCCAAGAACCCTGGGGGATTTTAGTTTTTATTGGGGTTTTTGTGGCGCGAAGTGCCCCGGAGTGCCTTGACATCCCAAGCATGTTGGGGGCAAAGTGGGGGCAAACTGAACCAGTGAGGAAATTTTGCCCCCACTCACCGAAGTAAAGCTGCGAGCCATCAAGCCAACAGGGAAGATTGAGCGTTTCAGCGACTCCGGAGGGCTCTACCTGGAAGTCAGCAAGGCCGGTGGAAAGCATTGGCGATGGAAGTACCGGTTTGAAAAAAAAGAAAAGAGGCTGAGCTTTGGACCATGGCCGGAAACCACCCTGAAGGAAGCCCGCGAAAGGCGTGACGCCGCCCGCAAGCTCTTGCGCACTGGCGTAGACCCAGGAACCCGAAGCAAACAGGTAAGGGCTATAGGGCCTGCCGGCGAGGCCTCGGCGACATTTGAAGAGGTTGCAACAGAATTTATCCGAAACCAGCGAAACGTTTGGGCTGAAAGCCACGCAAAAAGAGTGGAGGGGCGTCTCAGGCTGGACGTTTATCCACACATCGGACACCGCCCGATTGCAAGCGTCACAGAACCAAGGGATATTCTCGTCATAATCCGAAAAATAGAAGCAAGGAAAGCTTTTGACTGTGCGCACCGTGTCTTAGGCATTTGCTCAAGGGTTTTTCGGTATGGGGTCACGCTCGGAATTGTCAGCTCTGACCCGTGCAGAGACTTGAAGGGCGCCCTTGTGCCATACCAAAAAGGTCAATTTGCTGCACTGACAAAGCCAGAAGAAGTTGGTAGGCTAATGCTGGCGATTGACAATTACAAGGGGACTGTTGTTGTGCGCGCAGCACTGGTGTTTTCGGCGCTCACATTCTGCCGGCCTTGCGAAGTTCGGCGCGCGGAATGGCGGGAAGTTGATTTCAATAAGAACATATGGACCGTATCGAAACAAACCATGAAGGGCACATGGAAAACTCGAGCTGAGCACCATGTTCCACTGTCTCGCCAAGCCATTGAGGTTCTCGAGGGGATTCGCCCCTACTCGGGTACCGGGAAATATATTTTCCCAGGCACGAAAAAGGGCCGGCCATTGTCCGAAAACGGAGTCAACGGGGCCATTCGGAACATGGGGTATACCGACGAGCAGATGACGGCGCATGGATTCAGGGCGATGGCCTCAACGCTTCTCAACGAGCTTGCCTACCGACATGACGTTATAGAGGCCCAGCTTGCCCACAAGGACTCCAACCAAATTCGCGCCATCTACAACCGCGCAGAATATATGGCGGAGCGCCGCCACCTTATGCAGGCGTGGGCCGACTACCTCGACGAGCTAAGGGCGCTTGCGACGAAAGGCTTTTCTGGAAGTTGAGCGTGAACGCCCTTTAAATCGGACAGTTTCCACAAAGGCGTTATCCCGGAATACCTTGGCTTCGGATAAATCCCCCGGCGAATATTTCTATAAAATGTTGTCTTGGGTGCGTTCAAAAAGGCCATAGCATCGCTTGCCCCAAGGAGGCGGTCGTCAAGGGATTCGACAAGAGGGCTTATGTCTCGAGATGCCTTTTTTATTTTTTTCATGTGCCATCCCTGGCCTTCATGCGAGCCCACTCAAGCCAGCATTGCTTTCGCTGCTCATGGGTCGCATCCGGAAAACCTGGAGAGCAGTCTTTGCTTATGTGCATACATCTCGCGTCTTGAGTATTCTCTGTGCTGTAAGCTGGGCATTCGTGTCCTGCTGCGAGCTCTCCTGCTAATATATCGCGCTCTTTTTTCAGCGCCTCGCACCCGCACGGCTGCATGAGGGCTTCGCAAGCCGCAATTGCCATACCACCATCGACGCTTGAAAAGCCGCGAAATTCAGAAAGAAACTCTTTCACCTTCTTGAGCCACAGCAACGCCTCTTCTCGTGTCATGGCTCAGGCCTCCATAGCTCTCTGAGCGCGTTCTGCAACGGAACCTCGGATTTAATCATCCATGTCCCGCTGCACTCGTCGCACTCAATTTCTTCTGGTCCCATTTCATCGACGGAGCAGTAGCCATTTTCTGTCGCCCATTTTTCCGGAGTTATGCTTTCGTCTTTGTCGTGCGCTTCGCTCCACCTCCTCCATGAATCTGACCAAACGACGCCGACACCTTCGCATGACATGCACGTTTCTTTGCATGCCACGAAGTATTTTTTTTGGTCAGCCAATGCTTTCATTCTGGACTCCCCGCTAGGCCGCAGTAGCCGCGCTTATCGTCTACCTTGCGAGTTCCTCTGCCAGAGCAAGTGTCGCACTCCACAGTTCTCTCCGGTCCACAATAATCTCTTGCGGCCGAAGGTGGAGCATTCCCTGTTCCACTGCATCTTCGGCAATTCTCATATTCCTTGGTCCACCGCCAGGCCATGCACACAGAGGCAATGCACTGCCGGTATTCTGTTCTGCCTGTATGCGCCTCATTCGAATAGGTTTCGCTCAGAAGGTCGAGTTCAAAAAATGGGCGCGGGCAAGATTTCTTTTTTGCTTCCTCTTCGGTGAGTATCATTTCTTCGCCTTTTTTCGATTTCGTTTTCGTTTTTGATTGGCTTTCTTCGTCGCTGGAGGCTCTTCAGACATCTCTTCGGGCGTCTCTGCTGATTCTTCCTCTTCCTCGTTTGCGAACCACTCCTCTGGAGGCTCATATCGAGGCTCCTGTGTGCCAACCATTGACAGTCCACATTCTGGGCAGGAGAGTCCGTCGTGGGTTGTGGCGCATTCCGGGCATTCGTTGAGCGGCAGGTGCTGCTGGTCTGGTTCTCCGACGATGCTGGACATGCCTGCTTTTTGCGACTCCAGGTCCAGGAGAGTCACCAGGCAGTCATAGCTTGAGAACCTGGCGCAGAATTTCCCGAGCTCGTTTGCGCCAATCAGAAGCTCTATATTTGCCGTTGCCTTGTTTTTAACAGAGACGCCCTTTATCTCTCCGAGGGCGCAGATGAAGCTGCCTGTATCGAAAACTTCCTTTGTCATCTTGTGGATGAACTCATGGATGTGAGCATTTAGCCTTTTGATTGTTCTGTTTTGCTCATTTTCCTGGAGCTCTCCGAATGGCCTTTCGAGGCCTTTGAGCTCGTCGATGATGTGTCCCAGGAGGAGCTTGCCGCTTGACGACTCTGGATTTTGGGCATTCCTGTGAGCATTTCTAAGGAGCATGTCCTTCGCTTCTTTTATGGTGTCATTCATGGCCTAGGCCTCCCGTGTCGCAACGCTGATGAGTTCTGAAATTTTCGCATTGGCCAGACAGTAAAAAATCGTCTGTGCGTTTCTCCTGTTTGCGACAAGTCCATCCTTCCTAAGCAGGGCCAAATGCTGGGAGACGGTGCTGTCTCTCGCGTCAGAAATGCTTGCTAACTCGCTGACGCATTTCTCTCCTTCGGAGAGGGCATGCAGCAGCTTAAGTCTCAGCGGATTGGCCAATGACTTGAAAAGATTTGCGGTTTTGTTTGCTTGTGTGTCATCCATTTTGCTTCTCCTTTGAAATTTAACTGCATGTTTCAGAATGGTATGCCGTCTTCGCCGCCGTCCCAGGACTCGCTCATGTTCATTTCGCTCATTTCCTGCCGGCGCGCCTGAGGGCGCCCGGAATGGCCGCTATGCTTTATGGTGGGTTCAGCGCCGTCGAGAAATTGGACAGTACTGGCGACAACGCGAGTTCGCTGGCGCTCTGCCCCATCCGAGTCTTTCCATTTTTCAGTCCGAAGTTTTCCTCGAACGTAGACTTTGCTTCCCTTTTTTAGGTGCTTCCCGCAGGCCTCGGCAAGCTTCCCCCAGACGGCAACGCTGTGCCACTCGGTGCGCTCCTGCTTTTTCCCGCTGTGGTCTGTCCACTTTTCGTTTGTCGCGACTGAGAAATCTGCAACAGATTGTCCGTTGTCCGGAAACCGAAGCTCTGGGTCCTTCCCGAGGTTGCCAATAATCACGACCAGGTTTTCATATGCCACGCGCTAACCCTCCTCTCCTGGCTCTCTCATGCCCATCGCCTGCATCACCTGGTTGCGCTCCTGGGTAAGCGCTGGGTTTCTGTTTGGCTGGTTTCCAGGCTCAGGTCGTTCGCCTTCTGTGGCTCTTCCATAGAGGCGCCAGAGGGCCTCAAATTGGGCCTTCGTCAGGCCGTTTGGAATTTCGGCTGATATGCCTGCGACTCGGCAGGCCTCGCCGAATTCCACGTTTGCTGCCTGGAGACGGTGCCACAGCCTCTTTTTTTCTTCGCTTGAGGCCAGTCCCGGTTGTTGCTGGCTTTTTGGCTTCTGCTGCTGCTGTGTCTGCGGCCTTTGTCGTTGTGGCCTTTGCTGCTGCTGTGTCTGCTGTCGATTCTGTTGCTGCTGCCGAGGGGGCATTTGTTGTTGCTGCATGTTTGCCTGATGGCTTGGCATCACCTCATGGCTTGATGCGTCGGCATCATTATCGCCTTCGGTTGGTATGCAAAAAACCTGAAATGCATTGTTCTTATATGCAGCAGACGTTGCTTTTGGGGTAGCCTTGTCGTATTGGTCGTTCGCTTCTCCCGGCATTGTGGTGGTGTGGCTTGAGCCATCATGGATGCTAAAGAAGGTGTATTCCATCATCACGATGGCCCTAAACAAGGCCTTGTTGTCCTTGCTCACGAGTTCTTCCATTTTGTGGTCAGTGCACTTCTGAAGAATCACAAGCCCAGTCCTGGAAATGATTGAGGACAGCGCATTGTAGACGTCGTCGATACCTCGGAATTTGTATCCCTGGCGTTGATTTGTCTGGTCTTTCGAAATCCCTATTTTTGAAATCTCGCTGGTGACTTCCGAAATCAGCTGGTAGACGTTCTTTTTTTCTGTCGTAGGAGCGGAAGGTTTCGGCTCGACTTGTGGATGCGCCGTCATGACGCCCCCTCTGTCGGCATCTGCTTTGGCATTGGCAGGCCAAGCCAACGCCTAAGCTTTTCCCGCCACCCCTCCATCCTGCGCCGGTATTTTTCGAGCGCACCCAGGAAAAAGTCTTTGTCGCTGTCGTCTACATAGACGGCAAAGCTGTAGCGACCTGAGCCGTCAAGCCGCACCAGCATCCTTATCTCTGGAGTAAAGTAGTGGACGTGCTCGATGCATGCGAGCTGACAGGCCGCAAGCCATGGACCAGCGCTGTATGACGCCCCAGTTGTTGTTATCTCCACAATTGCGGAGGTGCCCCTGCGTTTCGAAAAGGGAAAAATAGATTCGTCCCTGTTCTCCGCACGCGCGCTTGTACCTGGCTTGCCACCAAGTTCTCCGAACAGGTACCCAATCCGGCTTGGCGTACAGGCATATCCGAGCTCGCTGTGCAGCACATGCTCACCAATAAAGCGCCAACAGGCCCTAAAATCCTTGCTAAATCCAAGCCATGCAGTAACGTACATTTGTAGATGCGGCTTGACTTCGGCATGGCTTACCTGTCCCATGTCTACCTGGTCGCAGGCCTCGCGCACGTCGATGTCAATTTGGTGCTCCTCGCGCCCGAATCCGGCAGCCTCCAGAATTTTGTCCGCGCTCGGAATATTCCGGCCAATCGGCAGGAGGCGGTAGCTGCGCGACTTGCGGTCGTAGATTATGTCGTGCGTGCCATCGAATTTGTGTCCGTGGAATTTTTGGCTCATAGCGCCACCAATGTCCCTGCCACCCATGATGCGAGAGTGATGGCAAAAATTATGGCCACGGTTTTTCGGCAATACGCTGGCTGCTGCCAGTCCCTTAAGCGGGCTTTGCGGATTTGGGTTTGGTAGTCGTGCATGGGCGGGCTCCTTGTGCTGATACAAGCAATTCTTGTTCGGTCGCGTCCATGATGTCAATAAAAACTTTCAATAAACTTGTAATTTGTTGAAAGATATACTTGTTATCCGCGCTTGTCCGAAATTCATGGACATCGTCAGGAATGGGCCATAAAGCTTTTCGAAGCGGGTCGGGCTTGTCTGCGGGGGAGCGCGAGCAGTCTCTAAGGCCGCCTTTGGAGCGGCGGGGAATCATGCATGGATGCAGCAACTTCTTCGAATGCGCCTGCTGTTGGTGACGTCATAGCGGGTTTTTTGCTCATGGGATTTGGAGGGCTATGCCTCGCAGGCATCCTCCTGCTTTATTTTCGATGGCGAGAAGGAAGTGCAAAAAGGAAAGCTGTCATGGCGTCTCAAGGTGCTTCTTGCTTCGCGTGTAAGCAGGACATAGATGCCCGTGCTGAAATTTGTCCAAAATGCGGGGTCAGGCAAATGCATGCCGCAGGCGCAAAGAGTCGAAGCGCTGCGGCTATCCTTGCCCTCTTTCTCGGCGGGATTGGTGTTCACAAATTCTATCTTGGGCGTCCAGTCCAGGGCGTCATCTACCTCCTGTTTTGCTGGACATTCATCCCGGCAATCATCGCCTTTGTTGAGTTCCTTGTTTATTTGTTTATGTCCGATGCATCGTTTGCCGCTAGGTTCAACCAGAAGAAGCCTCCGGAGGCGCCGAAGGTCGCGCCGCCGCAGGAGCGTGGATTTAAAGAGGTTCCTGCTCCTTCGGCCGCAGACGACGAAACACGGGACCCGAAGTCAGGCATTGGTTTTCCAAGCCCAAAAACAGTGGACGGCAAGCTAAAAATAAAATACCGCGACTCATCGGACGAGCACAGCGAAAGAGTGGTGACTGTCCTCGAATGTGACACGGAGTGGAGCGGCGGATACCTCACTGGAATTTGCCATTCACGCCGAGCGCAAAGAACATTTCGCATTGACCGTATTCGAGAGGCCGTCGATATGGAAACGGGGGAGGTCATTGGAAGCCTTACGTCCTGGGCAAAAAAGAAATATGAGCAAAGCCCTGCGTACGCTGTTGAGAAGCTTTTGCAGGAATCAACAGACGACTTGCGAGCCCTGCTTTACATCGCCCCAGAAGGGATTTCCTCTGAAGAAGAGCTGCAGATTTTTTTGAAATACTGCCAAGAAAAGTCTGGTGCCTCCCTTGAGATGAATAATGTTATTGATATCCACGAAAACATTGAGCATCCATCCCCGCACGCCTTTAAGCTGATTTGCGGCAGGCTTGCCAAGGTTGACGAGGCTGAGCGCGAACGCGTTGCTCATGCAGCGGAAGCTATGATTGCCGCAAGCAAGAACCCAGACGAATTCAAACTAGAAGCCATCGAGTACATGCGGAAGCGGTTTAAGTCTGCCTGAGCCGCGCATGCAGTCCAGCATCCTAGGCGAACTCGTGCATTTGGAGTGACATGGAGCGAGTCACCATCCCAAGAATCTGCAGCTCACTCTGCTTCTGGGCATAGACTGTTTCGTAGGCCGGATTGTCGCTCTTGATTGCGACGCGTCCATCCGAGACACGCTGAAGTCGCCTGACCTCTATTCCACCCGCGTACACAAAAACATAGACTCCGTCACGCGACAGCTGGTTTGCGCCCGTGTCAACAAACAGCAGGTCCTTTGGGTTGATTGTTGGCTTCATGTTGTCGCCCGTGGCGCTGAGGAGCTTGATGTTTCCGAGATGCCGCGTCCCAAGCATCGCAACTGCCTCTCCTTGGTCAATCTCGATGCTTCTCACTATTCGCTGCGATGGCTTTTCCTTTCCGTCCATCCCGGGAGACATTGCTTCAACTCTCAGGTATCCATCGCTCGAAAGGTTTGTCACAATAACGCTTTCGATAATATTTTCACCGTACAACAGCTTTTCAGGGGTAAGCCCAAAGAAAGAAGCAACCCGCCCAATGTGCCTACGTGAAGGGGCCGTTTCGTCGGCTATCCATTGTTGCACGGCTTGCGGAGTGACTCCGACGTAGGCCGCCAGGTCGGATTGGTTTTTATCTATAGCCTTCAGAAGTGCATCGATTCGTTGTCCAAGTGTCATCCTTGTATTGCCCATTCCAAATCTTCCTTTTGAAAGAATTTATACAAGTTTTGCTTACTTGGCGCACTTCAAGAATTTATTGACTAATGCAAGTTAATATTGTAAAAAACTTGTAGGTTGGTCATACGATGAAAGAAAAAGAGCAGATTAGCGAGAAATCAACGAAGGAGGCCGTGGCAAGTGCCATAGCGATTGCTGGTGGGCAAACGCGGCTGGCGTGGTGGTTTGGTGTATCCAGTCAGGCAGTCCAGCACTGGGAAAAGAAGGGCCGAATTCCGGCTGGGCGTGTCTTGATGGTAGAGCGCATAACTGGAGTCCACCGGAGCAAACTGAGGCCAGACATTTATCCGCCTGGCCTCGAAAAGAAGAGAATGCCGCGAGCGACGAATGCGACTCAATGCTGCATGGAGATAGATAATGCTTGCAACACCCGTTGAGCATCCATGCAATGATTCATTTGCGTCGCAAAACAAGGCGAGGTGGGCGTTCGGAGAAAATAATAGTGGCGCAACAAGAATGCATTTCCGCCTCTCCAAAGGAGCGGAAATGAAACTCGAAGAGCTAAAGCGAAGCCGAAGAACCTACGAGCCTGACGCCGCCGAATTGCCATTTATAGGAGAAGACAGTTTCTGGTTGGTTCCACAGGAAATGGACTATGGCGCCGCTTGCATCATTGGTAGCGAATACGCAGCACATTATCTGCAATTCCTGAAGGACTCCCCGGAAGACCCGCATAGGAACCTCCTGGGGTGCATCGCGAGCAATATTAATTTCAATGATAGCCAGGCCAGAGGGTTCTGGATTGGTTTCTTCACGCACTTAGATTGGGCGCTACAGCGCCACGCAAAATCAACGAGCCCGTTCGAAGAGTTGGACGCGCTTGTCGAGCAGAATTCAGTCCACGCGCCACCGTAGCGCGACCACAGAAGCAAATAACTCAAACGCGGGAGTGAGGGTTTTCTCGTGACAGGAAAGTTTTGTCAAAAAACGAAGGCGCTGCGCTCCGCCGGCTACGAGGTAGGCGAGCTGTGATAGACCCAGCAAGCCATCTGCCGCTCATCAGGCACATCGCACGCAGGTACGCAAGCCCTGCTGACGACGTATTCGGTGACCTCGTCAGCGAGGGCTTCCTAGGCCTTCACAGGGCTGCCGAGAAATTCGACCCTGAGAGATATGACGCCAAATTCTCCACGTATGCAGTCTGGTGGATACGCTGCTATATTATGCGCTTCCTCAGGCGCACTAGGAGCGTTGTCCGTCGCAGGGAAGGGCATGACATCCCGGAGGACTTCTCCGTGGATTTCAAACTGGAGTCAGGAAGCACTCCTGTGGAGATGCTCGCTGAAGAAAGGCCTCTGGCCGACGAGCTGCTCGAAAAATTCGAGCGCGACGAGGAGATACGTCAGGCGATGGAGCGCGTGCGCAAGCGGCTAAATCCAATGGAGCTAAAGGTACTGGAGCTAAGGCTGCTCGCAGACAGGCCAGCGACACTCGCAGCAATTGGAAGGCAAACTGAAAGAAGTCGAGAGGCTGTGCGCCTCGCGGAGCTGAGGCTCGAGCGGTTTCTTTGGAATTATCTGAGAGAATTTAAGGAGGAACATCCACATGAAAACGGTTGAGTCTGAAGTGCCAGATGGAGCATTTTGTAACCTGAGCCTGAAGGTTAGGTGCAAGCACCTCAAACGCAGCGTTTGGGAGGCCGATGGGTACAGATGCATCCGTTTTAATTGTAGCCTCGAGCGTGGAACCACAGCGTCAAAGATTGCCAAATGCAAAGCATGCATGGAGGCGTCGCATCCATGAGCAAGCCATCCATCCAACTGTCGCTGCCTATTTCAGGCCGCGAAGAAGAGGCGCGGCAAGACGCTGCTGCCATGCAGGAGGTGTTGGAGGCGGCTGGCTACAGAGTCTACAACCCATTCGAGCTATGCGCAGACATTCCGTTCACGACAGAGCTGGAGCATTGGTGGAAGTGTATTGACAGGTGCTGCGACAACATTGTTTCCGTGAATCCAGACGCCATAGTGTTCTGCTCGTGGCATAGCCGCGGGATGCGTATCGAGCACGAGGCTGCTTTGCGTGCGGGTTTTTCCCGCTATCACTTCGTCTCCCCGCAGACTCCAGGGGCGATATGCATACAGCTGCAGCGCGGTGACTCACGCATACAGCGCAAAAAGTCACTGTCGCAGAGCCGTCTCGATGAGCTTGTGGAGGTACTCAAGCCATTCGACGATGACATCTGCAGCAAGCGCCGCCCAGAGGCACGCAAGCGCGCCGTCGGAGACAGCGAATGAAGGTTCTCGACATTTTTTCAGGCATAGGAGGATTCAGTCTTGGCTTCGAGCGAGCTGGAATGCGCACAGTCGCCTTTTGTGAAATCGACCCATACTGCCGCCGAGTTCTCGCAAGGCACTGGCCATGTATCAGGTGCTACGATGACGTCCGAGGGCTCATCACCAGGCTTCGAACAGATGGAGTTAGCGCTGACGTTATCTGCGGTGGATTCCCGTGCCAGGACATCAGCGACGCTGGAAAACGCACTGGAATTTCCGGCGAACGCTCCGGCCTATGGAAAGAATTCGCCAGTCTTATTGGGGAGATTTTGCCGAGCTACGTCGTCGTGGAAAACGTCGCAGCATTGCTTGGACGGGGACTTGGAATCGTTCTCGGGGACCTGGCCACGCTCGGGTATGATGCAGAGTGGCACTGCATACCGGCTTGCGCCATTGGCGCCACGCACAGGAGGGACCGCATCTGGGTTGTGGCCTACCCCAACTGTCTCAGGCGGGCGGAGAAAGGCATTTTTCTTGAGCAACGGGCGGTCTGTCTATTCGGAGAGCTTAAAAAAAGTGCAAATTTCCCTGAGTCAGGCCGTGAGGCTCTTTCCAACTCCAACGGCGCGGGACTACCGGACGGGAGACAGGACGGGGAGCAAGCGCGCCATCCGAAAGCAGACTGGAAAATGGAATTACTTGAATCTCAACGACGTTGCCGCGCCTGGTGGGAGTCTGAACCCGACGTGGGTAGAGTGGCTGCTCGGGTTCCCTCAAGGGTGGACCGACTTAGGGCCCTCGGCAACGCCATAGTGCCGCAGATTGCGGAGATGATTGGGCGCATAATTATGGCGAGAGAGGCCAAACATGTGGCCTGAATGCATCCACTGCGAATTCAACATGGCGAGACACGGAAAATACACATGCCATGAATGCTCTGACTTAGAGCCGCCAGAGTTTTCGGTCTGGATGACAGGGGACGACGAACAAGAAGATGATGGAGCAGAGGCATGAATTACTACGCGCTGCATATCGGTGACTATGCCAGCCACACGGCCCATCTATCATGCCTCGAGGACTTGGCGTATAGGCGCCTACTGGACCTCTACTACACGACAGAGCGGCCATTACCGGCGAGCGTGACAGAGTGTGCCCGAAAAATACGGATGCGGGAGCATGAGCTAGATGTGCGAGGCGTGCTCGAGGAGTTTTTCACGCTCTCCGAAGACGGATGGGTAAACCGAAGATGCGAGCGAGAAATTTCGAAGGTTAACGCGGCGGCGGAGAAAAAGCGCGCGGGGGCCAATAAAAGGTGGGGAAAGAGCATAGCACAAGCAGAGCATGAGCAATGCATGAGCAATGAAAACATGGAGAGCGAGCAATGCAAAGGCAGTGCACAAGCAATGCATATGCATAACGCAGGCATAGCACAAGCATACCATGAGCAGTGCATGAGCAATGCATATGAAATGCTACCCAATACCCATAACCCAATACCCATGACCCAAGATAACCCCCCTATAGTCCCCCCGCCGGGGGGAAGTGTTGGCTTGCCTGAGCCTCTAGCTGGGCCTGAAAATCCAGGTGCGCCCCCTCAAAAGCAAAAAAACAAAAGCACCTCTCGCGAAAAGTTTTGCGACGTCGACAAGCCGGACGATGTCGAGCAGCAAGTCTGGGATGACTGGCTACGGCACAGGCGCACCAAAAAAGCCCGCGTCTCGGTGACCGTAATGGCCGATTTTCGGCGGGAGGCAGCCAGGGCTGTGGTTAGCCTCCAAGATGCCCTTCGGATTAGCCAGAGGCGAGGCTGGACGGGTTTTGAGGCTGAGTGGCTTTTGGATTCTGGCCGGCAGAGGGCTCCACCCAAAAAACGCCTCTTCGACGACACGCCACACATAGCCCCTGAGGAAACCAGGAGTGGTGTGTATGGGGGCGAGGAGGATGGTTTCCAAGGAGACTGCTCTGTGGAGACGAAGGCTTTTGATTTTGAGAGCGAGGACAACGATGGAGAGAATTAGCAGTCTTTTGGAAGGCTTTAGGGAGGCGCAAGCTAAAATTGCCAGAGGAGAGCGGAAGCCGCGACCCGAGCGGACAGAAGCCGACGGCCCAACGTTTTTGGAGTGCGAAACGCATGGGCCATACCAGGTGAGTCGATGGAAGGACGGCCGTGAGTGGTTTTTTGCTGGCGGGTGTCCAAAGTGCGCGAGGGGCGAGGATGATATGGGAAGCAGGCTTATTGAGGCCGGCGCGGAAGAAGCACTTGCGGGGTGCTCGTTTGTAAATTTCAAAGCAAAGTCGGAAAGAGGCAAAAACGCTGTGTCGAGGTGTCAGCGCTTTGTCGAGATGGCAAGCAGAATTCCAAGCGAGTGCCTCGGCATTTTCCTGGAGGGGAATATTGGCGCAGGAAAGTCCCACCTGTCTGTGGCCATTGCCAGGGAGTTTATTGCCAAGGGGGGCGGAAGCGTGCGCATCGTGGAGGCGGGGAAATATCTCTCGGGGCTCTGGGATGCGCCATTTGAGGCCAAGGAAAGCTACAAGGAGCGGTTTGTATGCGCTCGACTGCTGGTGTTGGAGGAGCTTGGGCGGCACGCCAACACGGAGGCCTCCATGGTTGAGCTTTCGAGCCTCATTAACTCCCGCTACGCGCGAGGGAGGCCAACTGTTTTCACCTCCAACATGAGCTCAAAGGCCCTCGTTGGGTTTCTGGGGGAGGCCGCCGCAGACCGCATGACGCAAAAGGGGAATATGTATGCCGCCCTAAAGTGGGACAGCTACAGGCAGACGGGGAGGGCAGCATGAAGAGCATCTTTGGCAAAGATGAAGGAGGCCATCAGTGATTATATGCGCGGACGCCATAGATGGACTAAAGCAGATTAAGGACTGCTCAATCAATACATGCGTGACGTCTCCGCCGTACTATAACCTGCGCGATTACGGAGTCGATGGACAAATCGGCCTAGAAAAGACAGTATGCGAATACATCAAGAAACTTGTTAGCGTATTTAGAGATGTTCACAGAGTTCTTCGAGAAGACGGAACCTTATGGATGAACATGGGAGACACCTATGCCGCATGCGGGTTACGAACCATTCCGTCAGGTGTTCGAAATAAGGCTGTCGCTGGCACCCGCAGGGTTACCCCGCCGGGGTACAAAGCAAAGGACATCATAGGCATTCCGTGGATGCTCGCTTTCGCTCTGCGAGAAGACGGATGGTTTCTGCGCCAGGACATTATCTGGAGAAAGCCGAATGCAATGCCAGAAAGTGTTACAGACAGGTGCTCCAGAGAGCACGAGTACATTTTTCTGCTCAGCAAGTCGAAGCATTATTATTTTGATGCTTTAGCCATCAAAGAGCGCTCACTGACAAAGCCGCGTAAAAACGAAACACAAGGCACCGGAAGCCGAGTTGAGATGAAGATGCGTGGCCATGGCTCCTGCTTCGGAACAAAGGAATACCGAAACAGGCGCAGTGTATGGACAGTCTCAACAAAGCCATTTTTTGGGGCCCATTTTGCAACTTTCCCGCCAGAGCTTATCCGCCCATGTGTCCTCGCTGGCGCCCCACCCTATGGCGTCGTGCTTGACCCGTTTTTCGGTTCCGGGACCGTTGGTGTTGTGGCGATTGAAGAGCGAAGAAAATACGTTGGAGTTGAGATTAACCCCGAATATGTGTCCATAGCCAAGCGACGCATAGCCTCAATGACATATCAGCATGAAATGTTTTATCTCTCAGAGAGACGCGCAAAAAAGGAGAGCCGACATCAAGCACTGAAAATGTTAACCTGAAAATAGATGAGCGAGACTGGGATGAACAAGAGACAAAGAAAAAAGTCCGAAAAGAAAATGCGTCTCAAAATTGAGGCGGTCTGTTTGTTTTTGGCGTGGATGAAGGCGAAATATGATGCTGGCTTCGTGTGGCAGGTGGTTATTGGCAGCTTTAAGACGGCTCCTCCATATTTGCCGTTTGAGCCCATGGACTCAAGCAGGCCATTGGTGCTCAGCTTAAAGCCAATCGGAGACCCGGCCAAGCTGGTGGAATGGCGCATAGACGGAAAGCCGCTGATGGACGCTAAATAGCAGCCGACTGGCGCCCAACAAAAAAACAACAAAGGTTGATTTTTTTCTTGACGCACCAAATAGGAGTGCTATGTATAGCTCATGGCCGGCCCATGGAGGGCTGCCAAAAAGCCTTAGGAGGCTGAGATGGCAAAGTACACCGTAGAGCACAAATGTGGATGCAAAGCTGAAGTGCAGCTGTTTGGGGGGCACGCCGAGCGCGATAGACGCATTGAGGCAATGGAGGTCGAGAGGTGCATTGTCTGCAGGGCAGATGAGGCGCGCAAGCCTGCCAAAGTTGGAGGAGACCCGAGCGCCCTGAAGTACGGCACAGACCACGCCGCCGACCTTTTCCCGGTGGACTTCCCAGGCTTGGAGGGCAGCGACAAGCAGGTGGCGTATGCCTTCGACTTGCGCCAGGGGTTTTCAGGAAAGCATGAAGACTTACTTATTCTTGCGAAGCACCCCCGCGCACACGATGCAAAATTTTGGATTGCGGACGCCAAGGAGGAGCTGAGAAAAGCCAAAGTGCAAGCGGCGCGGGAGCGCAACGCCCAAAAGCTGCTGGATGAGGTAACGGAAAAAGGAACCTTTGATGGCGTCGTGAATGGCGTGTGCTTGCGTACGCAGGCTGCCGCCATAGCGTGGGCCATTAAGCAGGCCGGGACGCCGCGGGCGCACCACGACGGCGACGCTGAGGCATATTTTGTGGGCGCCCCATACTGGCTTTTTGAGGAGGGCCAGGAGTATCCCACGCCTATCACCACACCAGCCGACTTGCTTGCAGCCGCTGAAGCCTGGGATGCAAGAAAAACGGAAGGGCGCCATGTTTAAGCTTTTCAGGCGTATGCCCACCGTCTCGGCGTGGATGGATCGCCACCTTTCCCATGTTGAGGAGCAGGTAGCGGCAGGAAAGCTTCAGCGGATAACGCTTCTCAACGCCCGCGCCCTTTGCCGACACATTGCTCGGCACGTCGGCGACATGAGGATGGATAGAATCAAGCCTCCTGACATCATGCGGGTTGTGCGTGCTATGCAAGGCAAGGGGCTATTTAACTCGGCGCAGAGCGCCTGTGTCCTGCTGCGCCGCCTGAGCTACGAGGCCATTGAGGCTGGTGTTGTGCCAGCAGACTGCAATCCGGCCCGGGCAGTGCGGGTGCCGCGGGCACCCGTGCAGCGCAATCGCCTGCCTTTTGCCGTGTGGCGCGAGATGCTGGATGCTGCATCAAGGGGCCCACACCCATACCTATACAAAGCGATGCTGCTCGCTATTGTCACAGCCCAAAGGCGCGGAGATATTGCGCGAATGCGCTTTGAGCAAATCGCCGATGGGCATTTGCGAATAGAGCAGCAAAAGACGGGCGCTCGAGTGGCCATCCCTCTGGCGCTACGCTGTGAGGCCGTCGGATGGTCGTTGGCGGAGGTGGTGGACCTCTGCCGCGACGGAAACCGCAGCCAGTACCTACTGCGCCCAGTGCAAAAGGATTTCGGCCGGCACATTAACGCCACGCTCCTCTCGGTCCGCTTTTGCAAGCTGCGCAGGGCTGTTTTTGGACCCTGGAGCGATGAGGGGACACCACCGACATTCCACGAGCAGCGCTCGCTTTCCGAGCGCTTATACGCCGAGCAGGGTATTGACACGCGCAAGCTGCTCGGTCACCGACGTCAGCATATGACAGATGCCTATAATTCTGACAGGAGGCTCCGCGAGTGGGTAACTGTCCCGCTATAGCAAGCCTCTTGGAGCCGCCGGCGGAATGCGCTACCTTACACTGGCGGGGGGGG